>ERZ1034687.431-NODE-431-length-26457-cov-10.895500_pt1 | contig 26457 bp, 25 predicted proteins | sample MGYA00520704_ERZ1034687 | MGnify/ENA primary metagenome ERZ1034687 (study PRJEB33766, sample SAMN09781762) | gut metagenome | biome: gut microbiome | host: Homo sapiens | place: Madagascar | study: EMG produced TPA metagenomics assembly of the PRJNA485056 data... | reverse complement strand
ATGTATACTTATGCTGTTGGTTGTCATTGCAGCAGCAGTGGTGTACGTCAATCGGAAAAACCATTTATTGAAACTGACGGATAAGGGACTGAAAGCCTTGGCTGAAGAGTTGAGCGCTACCAACAAACAACAGCTAAAGGACAACAAAACACTCCAAGACTCAAACGATGAATTGACAAGCTCTAACAAAGCGTTTCAGGACTCAAATGACGAACTGATGAGCTCAAACAAAACTCTTCGGGACTCTAATGATAAACTTAAGGGCTCAAACAAAGCACTTCAGGACTCTAACGATGAGCTAATGAGTTCAAACAAAGCACTTCGGGACTCTAACGATGAACTTAAGGGCTCAAACAAAGTACTTCAGGACTCTAACGATGAACTTAAGGGCTCAAACAAAGTACTTCAGGACTCTAATGAGGAACTTAAGGGCTCAAACAAAGTACTTCAGGACTCTAACGATGAACTTAAGGGCTCAAACAAAGCACTTCAGAACTCTAACGATGAACTAATGAGTTCAAACAAAGCACTTAAGGACTCTAACGATGAGCTTAAATACAACAACAATGAACTTAAGTACAATAACAATGAACTTAAGAACTTTAACAACGAGCTTAAAGACTCCAACAAAGCACTTAAAGACTCTAACAACGAGCTTAAGGGCTCAAACGATGAGCTTAAGGACTCAAACAAAGCACTTCGGGACGCAAATGATGAGCTTGAAAACACCAACACAAAGCGTGAGTTGATGGCTAATGCCTTTATCATGCTCTGCTATCAGTATATTGAGCGGTTGGACAGTCAGCGCAAACTGGTAATACGTAAAATTAAAGCCAATCAGCAGAACGAACTGCTGAGCATTCTCTCATCTTCAAAGCGAGGAACTGAGGAGAGCCAGAACTTCTTCTCGCAGTTCGACAAAATCTTCCTCTCGCTCTATCCCTCGTTTGTAAATGAACTGAACTCACTGCTGATACCCGAGGCACAAATCGAGCTTAAGGAAGACAACGAGCTGACTCCAAGCTTGCGTGTAGCAGCTTTGGTAAGACTGGGCGTAACGGAAAGTCCTAAGATTGCCGGCATCCTCTCCTACTCGCTACAAACGATATACAACTATCGCTCTACACTAAAGAACAGCGCCATCGATAAAGAACACTTCGAAGAGAATCTGCAAAAGCTGTGCTCAGTTTATCCCAAATCGGTCACTAAAAAAATCGCTTCCATTTTTTCTTAAAACAGAGCGAAAGATACATATTTTGTTAGTATACAGATACTATGACGATGGTATAGTCTACTACAATCTGACTTTTTGTACATGAAAATCTCTAATGACCGATTAGGGTTTATTAAGGGGTTGTTGTAATGTTGGGAAAACCGTTGCGTAATGACAAATTATAAATAAAAGGGCATCCTTGCCCTACCCACTCAGCCTTCATTTTTCAGTAGATTGAGTGGAGGGCGTGTCAAAAGTCAAAGCAGCACGCCCCGAAGGGGCAGAAGCACATAGCCCAGGGCACCCGCCCTGGGTAAAAGTATCACAAATACCAATGCGCCCTACAAGGGCAAAAGCGTTAATTATCAATGCTTTTGCCCTTGCAGGGCGTTTTGCTATTTTCACTCCGTACACCCAAGGCGGGTGCCTTGGGCTATGAGCTTTTTGGGCTTTACCTTTCCGCTATGCGCCGGTGACCGTTGGTTCAGCCCGTTTTGTTTGACTTTTGACAAACCTCTCTCGTTCGTGCTTCGTTAGTCATTCGTTCATTCTTCGTTCATCCTCCGTAGTGAACTCGATCTACCTCCGTTGTGAACTCGATCTACCTCCGTTAACGAAGCGATGACATAACGAAGGCATAACGGAGGTATAACGAAAGCATAACGGAGAGCAAACGGACATGAATCGAAGAGCGAACGAGAAGCAAACAGAGATGATACAAAGAGCGAACGAGAAGCAACTAAAGTATTTATCATTGAATTTATTGCTTTATAATTTATAAGTTTCATAAGATACAAACATTATATGATACAGATAAACACAAACCGTGATATTAATGCCAAGATAGTGATATAAAGCTCTGTTCTGCGTCATGAAACGATCGTATCATGCCTTGATATGATTATTTCATGCCTTGATACGACCGTTTCATGCCTTGATACGAAGACATTTCAACCAAAGGCTACCATCCAGCTATAGTAACACTACCATATTTCGGATGAAACAAAAAAAAGGCGACGAACCGAAGTCCATCGCCTTAAATATTATTCTTGTGCCTTTCAGCACTTGTTTACATTGAAATTACTTGATAGAAAGAATCTGCTGTGCATTGGGATCGTCCGGACGAATCTCTGCGAGCTTCTGTGCCCAAGCCTTAGCCTCAGCCTTCTTGTCGTTCTGAATATAGTGAACGGCAAGATATGTGTAAGAGATAGCAAGCTTGTTGAGCTCTGAAGCAGTCTTCTCAGCCTTCGGCTCTACGAGCGAGATGTACTGCTGGTAGTAAGGCAAAGCACGACCTACCTTAACATCAGAATTAATCTGGTGGTTCATAAGAGCACGCTTCCATACTGCGTATGTTGCAGCATAGTCGTACTTCTCAGCCATGCGAGCGTATACCTTATCAGCATTCTCGAAAGCAGCCTTCTTAACTGCATCGGTAGCACCCTCTACTGAAGCCTCGTCAATGTAGATGTCGGCAAGAGCGTCGAGTTCCTTGTATGTAGCATTCTCGCCTACCTCTGTGATGTACTGCTCCATAGCGGCAACAGCCTCAGGGAAGCGATGAGCCTTAACATACAGACCTGAGATGAGCTTGTTGGTCTCCTTGTTCTCAGGATCAACCTCAGGAATGTGCTTGTAAGCAGCGATAGCCTCGTCAAACTTACCTGTGTTCAAAAGAGCCTCAGCATAGTAGATGTAGTCGTTGGCTGTGTACTTGATAGTATCGGTTGTGTTGAACAACTTGTTACCATAGTTAACAGCGTCCTCATACTTCTTAACCTTATCTGAAGCGTACATACCTACACGATAGAATGAAGAGTAATGAGGATATTTCTGAACACCAGCAGCGGTAAGCTGGAGTGTCTTGTCATAATCCTCAAGTACGTATGCTGTAGAAGCATAGTCGAAAAGGATATAATCGTCGAGCGAATTAATGTTCTGAACCTTGCCGTAGTACTGGAGAGCTGTCTTCAACTTGTTGTTTGAAGAGTACATATAACCAGCAGCAGCATCAACTGGATAATCCGGCTTTACGGAGCGAAGCTTCTCAAGCATAGCGACAGCACCATCAGCGTCTACCTTCTGGTAAACACGAGCGTACTTAACATAAGCTGTAGGATCTTGAGGAGCCTGCTGTGTAGACATTTCATAGTAAGAAGCTGCCATACCACCATCGTCCTCTGCCGAAGCAATGTCGCCACGAAGGATATAACCGGCTGATACGTTCTTGCCTACCTTCATTGCCATATCAGCATAAGTCTTGGCCTGCTCATAATTCTTAGCAACAAGGAAAGCACGTCCGAGTCCGGCAAGAGCCTCAGCGTTCTTTTTATTTGCCTTAACAAAGTCCTTGATCTGCGCCTTAGCTGCAACTGCATCACCTTTGGCGTCTACGACTACTTTTGTAATGGCATCAACCTGCGATTTAACGTCCTGTGCCATTGTTGGAGCAGCGATGCTGAGCATCAAAGCTCCTGCTACGAGATATTTAATTGCTTTCATAATTCTATTTGTTTAAATGTTCAAATGTATAAAGCCGTGGGGCAAAAGCTATTGTTTAATTAAAGGATTCTAATACGGTTTGTTGTTCACATTGACATCACGGATTGCAATCTCACCACGGGTAGGCAGTAGACCTGCCTTAAACACGATGAGCTGACCACGCGGTGATTCAATGAAATGAGCAAAACCCCATGGAAGACCACGCTTGGGATCGTTAAGCAAAGCATATATAGTACGCACAAACGGATAACGTCCGTTGAGCAACCATGCCTGATAAGGTTTCCACGAGTTCATTGGAGTGGCCTTGTCGAGTTTAGAAACTGACATTACGGTTATAGCCTTGTTCCAAGTTGTGTTTGTAGAGTCACGCTTGTCGTTAAGCCAGTTGCTTCCTATAACGCCAATTGCATTTGGAGTGCGAGCTACATAGTCAATAACATCTTTCGAGTCTTTGGCTGCAAAGACGTTTGGACTGTTGATAGGCTTACCACCAAGGATAGAATCGCAGCAATAGTCGACAGCTGCCGACTTCTTGTTGTCGAAACATACCCAAATCTCACCAAGCTTTGAACCAGGGTTAACCTCGCTCCAACGTGTCTTCTTACCAGAGAGAACAGCCTTTATATCATTGACTGTGATGCAAGAGTCAAGGTTCTTATTATTGCAGATGAGAGCCATACCATCGTATGCAAGAGGCACAGCCTCGGGCAACTGGTCGGTTCCATTCAGATAATCATATTCTTTTTTAGTGAAGTTGCGTGCCGTAATGGTGAGCATCACCTTGTTCTTAAGAAGCATGTTAACACCATCTACCTCGTTAGTATAGATAGGCTTTACCATTGCCTCAGGACACTGCATCTCGAATACCTGTTTCAGTTCGTCAACAATCGGACTGAAACTCTCATCGGCTGCAAAGCTAATCACACCCGAAGAGTTGGTGTCTGTGCGGCCATCCTTACGCTTCTGCTGTCCACATGAAACGAAGACGAAAGCCACAAGGGCTAATCCTACTATGAATTTGAAGGATAAGTTCTTTCTCATTATTCCTATGAATAAAAATAATGGCGTTATTCGTTTATTGGAAATAACGCCGCTGTGTCTTGTTGTTTCTAAATGTTGCCACCGGGCAACTCCTCCTTATATAGAGGAATTGCTCGGCTGCAACTATATCAGTTATAATTACTGTAAGCGGAATGTTACAGGTACCTGGTACTTAACACGAACGGCAGAACCGTTCTGCTTACCAGGAGTCCAACGTGGCATACCCTTAACCACGCGCATAGCCTCACGGTCGAGTGACGGGTCAACCGAACGCAACACGTTTACGTCAGTGATAGAGCCGTCACGCTCTACAACGAAGCCAACAACAACACGTCCCTGTACGCCGTTCTCGGCAGCTACAGTCGGGTAGTGGATGTTGTCACGAAGATAAGCCATAAGAGCTGCATCGCCACCGGGGAAGAGAGGCATCTGCTCTACTACGGTGAAGATCTTGGTCTCCTCCTCATGCTTAGGAGGTTCTGGAGCCTTGATTTCATCCTTAGCCTTGAGCACAGCACCACCAACCTCGTCGTTACCCTCAACGTTGAAGGAACCGATAGCCTTGGTACTCTTCTCTACTTCCTCGAGCTTGATCTCGTCCTCTTCCTTCACCTCTTCGTCCTTCTTGATGACAGGAGCGGTGAACTTAACAGAAGACTTAACCTGCTCTACGACCTTTTCAGGCTCTTGTCTGATTACTTCCTTCTTCTCAACCTTAGCCTCTTTCTTCTTTTCAGTCTGAAGTTTAGCGAGCTCCACTGCTTGAGTGTTCTCAACTTTCTTATTAGCCTCAGCCATTTTCTGAAGCTGAAGTCCGAGATAGAGAAGTGCTGCAGCAAGGCCTACGATTAACAAAGCCCAAACGTTACGCTTGGCAGTGCCTTTGCGCAACTTATAGGCTCCATATGCCTGGTTTCTGCCCTCAAACACGAGGTCAGTCCATTCATTGGATATCAAATCTATTTTTGACATTTCTTCGTCCTTTCTTTAATTATTAGTCATTTACTTGACACCTCTTGAGCGCAGAAGCTTAGCATCCTGCTCATTGATCTTGTCAATGACATAAGTACCAATACTGCAGATAGTCATTTCGTCCAAAGCATCAACCATGTTCTTGTATGAAGCCTCGTCAGTACACTTGATGATGATGGTCATTGTCGGCACCTTGCCAGTCTCGAGCTCACCCTTCTTAATCTTAGTCAGCTCAGCGTCATACACTGCCTCTGGATAAGCAGCTGGGTTAGCGAGCTTCTTCTTGTCAAGAGCGTCCTTAGCCATCATAATGTCCTTAACAGGCTGCGAGCCGTCTTCGGTGATGTGGTTGAAGAGCACCGAGCGGATACCCTTCTGACCCCATGTTGTTTCCTTCAGACAGGTCGGGTCATCATACTTAGGCAGACCGTCAACGTGGTAGATCTTATCGTTACCACACACGTAGATAGTGACAGTCTGTGATGCCTTAGCAGCGTTACGATCCTTTTCAGAGATATTCTCGTCGTTCGAAGGCATGGTTAAGTTCATAGTCTGAGGCTTAGCCAAAGATGTACAGAGCATGAAGAACGTGATAAGAAGCATCATCATGTCCACCATAGGCGTGAAGTCCACGCGGGTGTTCATTTTTTTCTGTCTGCTTGCTTTTTTCTTTGCCATGTCTTACTCCTCCGAATTTGATTTAAGCGACGTAATCAGGAAGTAACGGTTCTCGTTCATATCCTGAAGCTCAGACATCATTTTCTTGATGACCTTGTACGGTGTGCCAGCGTCGGCCTTGATAGCCAACTTCATGTCAGCACCGTTGTTGTCGCGTGCCATTTTAACCCAGTCCTGGAACTGGCTCATCATTGAGCCAGTCTTGGTGCTGTCGGTAGGAATACCCTTGACAGCCTGGTACTCATTCAATTTGTCGCCCAAGCTCAGTGCGCTTGCCAGATCTTGCATGTCAACACCGATAGTAGCAGCGCCCTGTGCGGTCTCAAACTGCTTCTTGTCGAGCTGTACGCCATACTGATCGGCCATGCCCTGAACGAGGTCGCCCATCTTCTTAGGGTTATCCATACCCACGAAGATACGGCCTTCCTTATCGCAGAGAATTGTCAGGACGTTTGTCTCCGGCACCTTGATTTCAGATACCGAGCCCGGTGTAACGACCTTCACTGCCTCGTTCTTCACGAATGTTGATGTCAACATGAAGAAGGTGAGCAAGAGGACCATCACGTCGGACATAGGAGTCATATCTATCCAAACATCCGCTTTCTTAACTTTTACTTTACCCATAATGATAAATGTTTTAAAGGGTTAGTAAAATTAAGCCTCGTCTGCGTGGTTTGCTTCGTATGTCTTAGCAATAGTGTAACCTACTTCGTCAAGAGCGTATGTCAGCTTATCAATCTTGTTTGAATAGTAGTTATATGAGACTACGGCTACCCATGATGTCAAAATACCAGATGCGGTATTAACGAGGGCCTCAGAGATACCTTCAGAAAGCTGGAGTGAGTCACCACCACCACCTGAAGCAAGAGCAGCAAATGAACGGATCATACCAACCACAGTACCGAAAAGAGCGGTAAGAGTACCGAGTGTAACGATAGTTGCGATGATAGGCATGTTCATCTGAAGTGTAGGCATCTCGAGCTGTGTAGCCTCCTCGTGAGCCTGCTGGATCTTAGAAACCTTAGCAGCACGCTTGAGGTTTGTAGTTGCCTCCATCTCCTTGTAAGCTGCGATAGAAGCGCCAACAACGTTAGCTACGCTACCCTGCTGCTTGTCGCAAAGCTCCTGTGCCTTAGCCATATCACCTGCTGTGATAGCCTTCTTTACAGAAACAACGAACTTACCGAGTGAGCTCTTACCGAAAGCTGTGCGGAGAGCGAAGAAGCGCTCGATAGAGAGAGCGATTACAGAGAAGAGAAGAGTGATGATCACAGGAACGACAACACCACCTTTGTAGACTGTACCCATGAGGTTACCGTCCTTAACCGGCTGTGTCGGATCACCGTTTACGAAGTGCTCAGGTGCACCAAGGATGTACTTGAAGAAAAGCACTGCGAGTACAAAACATACAAGGATGATAAAGAACGCATTTTTAACACCCTGGAATCCTGAAGACTTCTTCTTAGGATTCGCTTTAGCTTGTGTAGTTGCCATAATTTTTTGTAGAATTTAATAAGTTATTAATGGTTAAAAATTTATCCGTTATTTAAATGGTTAATATATTGTCCGCGCAAATACATTATATCTGCCATTGTTTGCGCTTCGGCAAAGTTAGCAAATAATGGCAAATAAAAATGTGTTTGAGCAGTCTTTAACATTTTTTTATTTCAAACGGGCCAATACTTCCTTGATACGGCGCATTGCCTCACGGATATTGTCGTCGCTTGTAGCATAGCTCATACGGAAGCACTCAGGGTCGCCGAATGCATCGCCTCCAACTGTAGCCACATGACCTTCCTCGAGCAAGTACATTGCCAAATCGGTTGAATTCTGTATTGTACGCTTGCCGTCAGTCTTGCCGTAGAAGCTTGAGCACTTCGGGAAGAGATAGAAAGCACCTTCCGGCTTGTTAACCTCAAGACCCGGAATATCCTTTGCAAGTTCTACAATAAGGTCGCGACGACGCTCAAACGCCTGGCGCATTGTCTCCACACACTCTTGTGATGTGGTGTATGCAGCCTCAGCAGCCTTCTGACTTACAGAGCAAGGACCAGAAGTATATTGTCCCTGAAGCTTGTTGCATCCCTTGACAATCCATTCCGGAGCAGCGATGAAACCGATACGCCATCCCGTCATTGCGTATGCCTTAGACACACCGTTGACAATGATTGAACGTTCCTTCATGCCCGGGAACTGAGCGATACTCTCGTGATGACCTATATAATTAATGTGTTCGTATATTTCATCAGCAAGCACATACAAGCCTTCATGACGCTTGATTACTTCAGCGAGAGCCTCAAGCTCTGCCTTAGAATATACGCTTCCGGTAGGATTGCTTGGCGAGCAGAGTATGAGCATACGTGTCTTGGGTGTAATAGCAGCCTCAAGCTGCTCCGGAGTAATCTTGAAGTCCTGTTCAAAACCGGCATTCACGATTACAGGATTACCACCCGCGAGTTTTACCATCTGAGGATAGCTTACCCAATACGGGGCAGGAATTATCACCTCTTCTCCGTCGTTGACAAGTGCCATAACGGTGTTGCATACGCTCTGCTTGGCTCCGTTCGACACGAGAATCTCAGCTGTAGTATAGTCGAGATTGTTCTCATTCTTGAGTTTAGCCACGATAGCCTTACGCAAATCCATGTATCCGGGAACCGGTGAGTAACGCGAGAAGTTCTCGTCGATAGCCTTCTTGGCCGCTTCCTTGATGTGGTCAGGAGTGTTAAAGTCGGGTTCACCGACACTGAGGTTGATAACGTCAACACCTTGTGCCTTCATCTCGCCACTCTTCTGCGACATTGCAAGTGTCGCTGACGGTGCAAGACGATTGAGGCGATTTGATAATTCTGCCATAATTTCAAGTCTCGTAATTATTTCTTGCAAAATTAAAAATAAATTCTGACTTATGCGAAGTTTTTCATTACAATTAGAATACAAAAGGTTAAAAAAAGTTCTTATTACATTGCTTTTTATTTTGTTGAGTCTGTTCACCCCGTCGGTTCGGATAATTATGCGTAACTTTGCACTTGATTATGGACAGAACATTTCATCAACAATTCAGCCCGCAGGCTTTCGCTGCCATACTGCTATTGGCAGCATGCGCATTATGGTGCTTTCTTGTACGCACCGGCTTGACACCGCTAATCGGTTTGGCTTGCATGCTCGTGGGTGCAGCTGGCGTCGACCGATCAATCAACACCACATACACATTCACCACCGACGGACAGCTCGTCATTGCACGCGGACGTCTTGGCAAGCGTCTGGTCATACCCGTAGACGACATCATTTCGGCACGCAAGATTAAGGGTACGCTGATTGTGGCGAGCCACATTGTCATAGAATACGGCGCCAGCCACATCACCTACGCACAGCCGTCAGAGCCCGACGGATTCATCAGAGAGATAAAACGCAGACAAAAACAATGATTACACATTATAATATTATAACGCGCGCGGCTCTTATTATATGTCTGATATTTGCCGCCAACTTCAGCACACACGCTCAGGAAGACATCAGCGACGACGAAGTTGTGACCGACTCGCTGCTCAACGACACCATTACAACGTCACAACACGCACTGCCATGGACCGAACAGGTGCGCACACACATCAACCGACTGCTCGGGAGCGACATGTTCCGCACATCGCAAGTGGGAATAATGGTGTACGACCTTGATGCCGACTCAACCATATATGCCCACAACGAGCGCCAGCTTATGCGTCCCGCATCTACAATGAAGGTGATAACAGCCATAACTGCCATTGACAAATTGGGTGGCAGCTATCGCTTCAAGACCGAACTATGCTACACAGGTGAGGTGAGCAACGGCACGCTTAACGGCAACGTTTACTGCGTAGGAGGATTCGACCCACGCTTCAACATCGACGACATGCGAGCCTTCGTGGAGGGCATACGCAAGATGGGTGTGGACACAATACGCGGCAACATCTATGCCGACAAGACCATGAAGAGTGCCGACACACTCGGTAGCGGATGGTGCTGGGACGACGACAACCCTATACTTTCACCACTGCTTATCAGCCGTCGCAACGTATTTGTAAAGCGATTTGTCGACGAACTGCGTGAGGCAGGCATCGTTGTGGAAGCCACTTTGGGCGAGGCACGCAAGCCTGACGATGCCTATTGCATAGCAAGCCGCTTCCACTCTATCGACCAGATACTGATGCGTATGCTCAAGGAGAGCGACAACCTGTATGCAGAATCGATGTTCTACCAATTGGCTGCTTCTACTGGCAACCGACGTTCTACCGCCAAAGACGCTGCCACCGTTATAGGCCGGCTGATAAGCAAGGTTGGGCTCAACCCACGACGATACAAGATTGCCGACGGATCGGGACTCTCATTATATAATTATGTGTCAGCCGAACTTGAGGTAAGGTTGCTGCGCTACGCTTTCCACAACAACAATATCTATCTGCATCTGCATCCGGCATTGCCCGAAGCAGGCGTAGACGGCACCCTACGCCGTCGTATGCGCGGTCCGTTCACACAAAGCAACGTGTTCGCCAAGACAGGTACAGTTGAAGGAATTTCATCGCTTGCGGGTTATTGTACAGCTGCCAACGGTCATCATCTGGCATTCTCCATAATCAACCAGGGCATCATGCACCATTCCAATGGGCGTGCATTCCAAGACCGTGTATGCACTATACTGTGCCAACCATAACCGATTATTATGAACGAAATAACAAAATACATAGAGCAGTTGCTTGCCTCCACCTCGCTAACAGGTGGATGGTTGTCGTTTGTCACCCTCTCTATGCTATTCGCCACCGTAGCACTCATAGCATGGCTTGTCTACTTGCTGTGCATCAAGATAGTGTCGCCACTGGCCGCGCGCATCACAAGCCACACAGATGTTGTATGGGACGACTATCTGTTTAACCCACAGATAATCAGGGCTGCGTGCAACATTGTGCCTGCCATTATCGTTTGGATGCTTATGCCTCCGATATTTTCCGACCACCCGATAATACAGAGCCTCATCCTTAAGGCTACGGCTATATACATTACCATAGCCACTATGCGACTGGCTACCACCTTTATCGGCTCGCTCAAACTCTTCGACAATGACAACGACAAACGCTCCGCCACCCAGCAATATCTGCATTCCTTCTGCGGAGTATTGAAGATTATCGTGCTGTTTCTCGGCGTCATTATCATCATTTCTATCATCATCGACCGCAGTCCGCTCACCCTTCTCGCCGGACTCGGTGCCACATCGGCTGTGCTTATGCTCGTGTTTAAGGACTCCATTACGGGGCTTGTGGCAGGCATACGTCTTACAAGCAACAACATGGTGCGCAAGGGCGACTGGATAACAGTAAGCAAAGCTGGCGCCAACGGTACTGTCGAAGACATCACGCTGTCTACCGTCAAGGTGCGCAACTTCGACAACACCATCGTAACCGTACCTCCACAGAAGCTCATCGAAGACTCTTTCCAGAACTGGCATGGCATGGAGGAAAGCTCAGGCCGACGCGTAACACGCACCATATACCTCGACTTTCGCTCTATAACCATTGCATCCGACGAACTCAAGAAGGCTCTTGCAGCCGAAGGATTGATGAAACCGGAGGAAATGAACGGCGATGTCATCAACCTTACGCTGTTCCGCCGCTACATGGAGCGCTGGCTCGAACAGCGCGACGACGTAGTGACCAGTGCCACTTATCTGATGCATCTGCTCGACCCTACAGCAAACGGACTGCCCATAGAGATCTACTTCTTCCTCAAGCAGAAGGAATGGAAGGCATACGAACATCATCTCGCAGAGATAATGGAATGGACGTACGCTCTGCTGCCGAAGTTCGGGTTGAAGATATACCAGAGAATTTAAACTTTATTCCACCCTATTCTATACATTATTAATATTAGGCCACTGTGCTACAGGACGAACTGATATACCGGATACGACAAAGCTTCGGTTTTGAGCCGACACTCGACCAAAACCACGCACTTACGACATTCGCCGCGTTCATGACCGACCGCGACGACCGTGCCGTCATGATACTGCGTGGCTCAGCCGGAACCGGTAAGACATCGCTGTCGGGTGCTATAGTGCGCACTATGCTGCAACTTAAGCAACGCGTAGTGCTGCTTGCACCTACCGGACGTGCCGCCAAGGTGTTCGCTATCAATTCCGATACGCCTGCATCTACCATACACCGCCGCATCTACCGACAGAAATCGCTCGAAGGCAACTTCTCGCTTGCACCCAACATGCACGCCGACACCCTGTTTATGGTCGACGAGGCGTCGATGATTGCAAACGAAGGACTGCAAGGATCGGTGTTCGGTACGGGCTGTCTGCTCGACGATCTCGTACAGTTTGTATACTCCGGACGCAACTGCCGACTGATGCTTATCGGCGACAAAGCGCAGCTTCCACCCGTGGGCGAAGAAGAATCGCCAGCCCTGTGCGCCGACTTCATGAGCGGCTACGGACTGACCACATACGAGAGCGACCTCAACGAGGTGCTGCGACAAAGCCAGGAATCGGGCATTCTGTACAACGCCACAGTTATACGCCAGATGATAACGCACGATGAAGCCACAGCCTTGCCACAAATACGATTCCATGGTTTTGCCGACATAGTCAATGTTCCGGGCGACGAACTCATCGAGTCGCTTGCCACAAGCTATTCAGAAGTGGGAATGGACGAGACCATGGTGGTGACACGAAGCAACAAGCGCGCCAACATATTCAATCAGGGCATACGCAGCCAGGTGCTATGGCGCGAAGAGGAACTCACGTCGGGCGACTGGCTTATGATAGTCAAGAACAACTACTTCTGGACCGAGCAGGATGCCGCCTTGAACAAAGCCGGACTCGCCAAGGACCCTACATCGCACAACGCCAACCCTTCTGCCGCACCCGCACCCAATACCCCTGCAGCCGACAACCAGCAGCAAAGTAGCCCTACCCCATCGTTCATAGCCAACGGCGACCGTGCCGTGATACAGCGCGTGCGCAACCGCCGCGACCTGTACGGATTCCACTTCGTCGACCTTTGGCTTCGATTTCCCGACTACGACAACTACGAGTTGCAAGTCACGGCAATGACCGACTCGCTGTCTACCGAAGCGCCAGCACTCACGCACGACCAGAATCAGCAGCTCTTCGAGCAGGTTATGCTCGATTATGCCGATGTGCCCACCAAGCCCGAACGCTACAAGAAGCTGAAGAAAGACCCCTACTACAACGCTCTTCAGATAAAATACGCCTACGCCGTGACCTGCCACAAGGCACAAGGCGGACAATGGGCACACGTATATGTAGACCAAGGCTACATGACCGACGACATGCTTACGCCCGACTACATACACTGGCTTTACACCGCCTTCACACGAGCCACCGACAAACTGTTTCTCGTCAACTGGCCCAAGACGCAGACGGAGAAGCAATGACTTTACTCGCATATATCATACTAAATAACAAAAGATTATCCCAAAACATCAGCATATGAAAAACTTCAAGCTTTTATTATTGGCATTGGCGATGACTGCCATGCCCCAGACCATCAACGCTCAGGCGCAGACCAATACACAGACTGCTGCCGACGACCTTGATGCAAAGTACGCCACCGAACTTCTGAAGCCTGGCACAGAGGCTCCCGAGATTACACTGAACACTATCGACGGCAAGCAGTTCTCGCTGAAGAGTCTGCGTGGCAAATACGTAGTGCTCGACTTCTGGGCTTCGTGGTGTTCCGACTGTCGCAGAGACGCGCCCAACATCGTAGCCCTGTACAACAAGTTCCATCAAAAAGGAGTGGAGTTTGTAGGCGTTTCGTTCGACAGAAACAACGAGTCATGGAAGAACGGAGTGGCTAAACTTGCACTGCCCTACACCCAGGTGAGCGACCTGAAGAACATGCGCGAGTCGCCCGTATCATTGGCTTACCACATCAAGTGGATTCCTTCGGTCTACGTCATCGACCCCGAGGGCAAGGTAGCATTGGCAACAGTAATGTCCGACAAAGTCGACGCTTTCCTAACATCAGTACTGTCTTCAAAAATGAAATAGACTGCATTTTCAAGTTAAAAACCAATTAAAAATGAAGTACACTGCATTTTTACAGATAATTTATTGTAAATTTGCAGTGTACTTCATTTTTATTGTTTATGATAGAACGCAAAGAAAGCATGTCGCTACTTGAAAAGTGGAGAGACAAGAAGATTATAAAGGTTGTTACCGGAGTAAGACGCTGCGGCAAATCATCACTGTTGCGAATGTTTCGCAACAAGATAATAGAAAGCGGCGTTGATAACAATCATATACAAGAATACAATTTCGAGGATCTTGCCAACGAGCCTTTCCTCGACTACCATGTACTTTACACCCATATAAAAGAACATCTGCAACCTGTGGGAATGAACTATCTGTTTTTTGACGAGATACAGATGGTAGACAAATTCCAGAAGGTTGTAGACAGTCTGTATCTGCTCGATAATGTAGACATATACGTTACCGGCTCTAACGCTTATCTGTTATCAAGCGAAATCGCCACACTTCTTACAGGAAGATACATAGAGATAAAACTGTTTCCATTTTCGTTCAAGGAATATATGTCGGCTATACAGCCAGGCACAAGCCTTGAGACGGCCTATCGGCGTTATGTTGAGAAAGGCGCATTCCCTTATGTGCTGCAGATTGCAGATGACAGCGAAATGGTACGCGAATATCTCTTGGGACTATACAACACCATTGTGCTGAAGGATGTGGTAGCACGCAAGCGAATGACTGACGTTATGATGCTTGAAAGCATTGTGAGATTTCTGGCAGACAACATAGGCAATCTTTCTGTAATAAAGCGTATCAGCGACACACTTGTTTCACTCGGGCGCAAAACGTCGGCACATACTGTTGAGAATTATATCTCAGCCTTGGCCGACAGCTATATTTTCTACCCTGTATATCGCTATGACACTAAAGGCAAGCAACTGCTCAAAACCGGGCAAAAGTATTATCTCGTAGACATCGGACTGCGTAATATAATCAATGGAACAAAAGGCGGTGACCTTGGACATATATTGGAAAACCTTGTTTTTCTGGAACTTGCCCGTCGTGGAGGAGAAATATACGTAGGCAAAGCAGATAATGCTGAAATTGACTTTGTTGTAATACACGGCGAGCGTCGCGAGTATTATCAGGTTGCCCTAAGCGTAAGAGACGAAGCCACCATGCAACGCGAACTTGCCCCACTGCTTGCATTACCAGATTCATATCCCAAATATCTGCTCACACTCGACAACGATCCTGTTGTATATCACGAAGGCATCAAGCAAGTTTATGCACTTGAATGGATGATTGACAAGTAACACTTTTTACCGAATGACCCTTACCACTGACATACTACGTACTTGGTTCAGGCAGTTCAACGCCGATTATTTCGGCGATGAGCTGCCTGTGCCTCGTCTGGTGCTGTCCAAGGCACGCACACGTCTGGGCACAATGGCGTGCAAATGCCAACGCCGTCTGCTGAAGCGTGTGTACACCGACTTCACCATACGCATCAGCACCTATTACGATTGCAGCGAGCGTGAATATCAGGAGACGCTGCTTCACGAGATGATACATTATTATATTATGTACAAGCGCATCCCCGACACGTCGTCACACGGACGGGTGTTCCGCGAGATGATGCAGCGCCTCAACAGCCAGTACGGCTGGCACATAACGGTGTCGTCGTCGATGCGCGGCCACAAACTCACCGACCCGTCTGCCGACAAGGCTGTCAACACCTACGTAGTGCTTGCCATCGTGCTGCGCAACGGACAACGTATGCTGTCGGTAGTGAGTCCGCGCTCGGCTCGCAAGATTGACCTCATGGCCCAGAGGGTGAACGAGATAGCAGCCCACTACTGGTACATGACGCAAGACAACTACTTCCGCGACTTCCCAAAAGTGCGCAGTCTGCGCGCACGACGTGTAACGACGGAGGTGTATAACGAAAAAACGGCTGCAATGCAGCCGCTGAGTTTTAAGGGTATGGAGTAAGGATTATTTATAGTTGAGAGTTTTTATCTCCCCACCGTTTCTTTTATCACCTCCGCTATTTCCTCAGCATCGCGCTTGTCATTAAACAAGCGTTCGGCTATTTCCCGTCCGCGCTGTCCCATTCGTCGCGCCTCATCGGGATGCGTGGCGATGTATTCTATGGCTCGCTGCCAACCCTTCACATCACCGTATTCAACAGAAATGCCGCAACCCTCGCGGTCGAAATCTACGGGTATCTGCGGATTTCGGCTGCATATAATGGGTTTGCCGAGGGCGAGAGCCTCAACCACTGTGGTCAGTCCGGCGGTGTAGCGTGTCTTGTGACAGCATATCACCACGCAGTCGGCATGAGCCACGTCTATCGCAATTTCGTAAGGCAACAGTCCGCAAATCTCCTTCACCTCGATGTTATCGGCAGGCTTGCAGCGGCGCACGGCGTCGAGATTGGGATTGGGCACGTTAGGGTCGGGGTTGATGCCGATGAATAGTCGCAGGTGTCGGCGGGTGCGATTGAACGCCTCAATGAGCGTAGGCTGGTCGCGTTGCTCCTTGCCCGTAGCTATGAATGTAAAGGTGTTGTTGGACGGACTGACCGCTATCGAGTCGTAGAAGTCGAGGTCGGCACCCCAATGACCCACAACCATGTGCGCAGGTCGGGCTTTGCGCGATAGCAACGAGTCGTCGTAGAGCTTCTTCGAGAAGAATATCATGCGGTCGAGACCACGATAGAAGAGTCTGCCACAGAGTTCGCGCAGACGACTTGCCGACTTCACCACGGGCTGATGGTGCCACACCACGATGGGGCGGCGATAGAGTCCGATGGCACGCAGCAGCACTATCAGCTCCAGTCCCTTGTAGTGAGTGGCGTATATAGCGTCGAAATGCTGGCGACACGTCAGTATGCGCCACGCCGTATACAGCGCGGTGACTATGCGTGAGCGGTCCTTGCGTGGCGAGCGGTGCCACACTACATCGATGCCATGGTCGCCCAGATGGCATGCTCCGTACAGAAAATGCGACGGAAACTCGCCCTTACCCATTCGCCCAAGGCAGTATTGTATGTTTTGGGTATGATAAAAGTAAACCTTCATTTTATTCTTTCTTTCCATATATTCAGCCCGTGCTTATTGGCGCTCGGCAAGATAGCGGTAGTTGTATATCTGCATGAACGGATGCACCATGGCACGCAGCAATGCTACGGGGTCCTTCTCGCGGGTGTAGAACAGCGTGTGGCGGTATTTTATGTAATAGCGTTCAATGCCCAGCAGTGCCGTCAGTCCGCGCCGACACTCGTTGTGCAGCAATCGGATTCCGTCGGCAAATATGCGGTTGTCGGCTGTAGGCATACAGCCCGGAGCCTCGCAATGGGCTGTCATCGACTTGCGCCAAACCCACTCCAGGAAGTCGCGTCGTGCGGCAAAGTGGGCGTTCATCCACGGTTTCACACGCCGATAGTTGCGCACGCCATACCATATCATATACAGAGCGTTGTCGGCACGGCGCACACGATGATGGTCTACACGCACGTATGTGGCAGCCTGCTCATAGCGGCGCTGCCTGACGAGCAGGCGGTCTATCAGCACAATACTGTCCAATGCGGCTGCAGCGGTGGCAGTCATCACGTCGTAGCACGTGCGGCGGTAAATCTCGGGCAGTTCCTGTTCGGTAGGAATCACGTCGAGCAGTTGTCGGCGCAGCATCTGGCAATGGCCCATCATCGAGGCATAGAACAGACGTATGAGGTTGCAGTTGGGTCGGCGTCGGTCGAAACGTATCTCGGCTCCCGAGTCGGAGAAAGGCTCCGAGCGGCACACACACATCATGCGCGAGCCAATGGCATTGCATTGCTCCTCCAGCTTGGTAGGCATCCAGATGTCGTCCTGGTCGCTCACGGCTATCAGTTCGCCCTCCGCCCGACGCATAGCCGAGAAGAAGTTGGCGTTGATGCCCATCTGTGCCGTGTTCTGAACGATGCGCACCGCCACGCCCTCGGGCGCACGTTCGGCATACTCGCGCAGCACCTCCATAGTGTTGTCGGTGCTGCAATCGTCCTGCACTACTATCTCGCCGGGCAGCAACGTCTGTGCGAATATCGAGTCGAGCTGTTCGCGCAGATGGCGTGACGCACCGTTGTAGGTGCACATTACTACTGATATGGTCTTGTCCTGTTTCATAAACATCTGCAAAGGTACAGCAAATTATCCGAAACAAATATGCGATATATAGTAAAAGTTCTGTCTTCGCCCGGAGTATTCACAAATGTGCCTTTCTTATATCCTTATAAATCATACAAGTCAAGACATAACAGAAGTCTTGAAAGTCAGGTCTTCTGTCTGCCTTTCGCCTTTCTGAACTCTGTAGGCGAACAGCCGAGATGCGCCTTTACAAACCTTCCGAAGAAGGAAAGGTTGGGAAAGTCGAGATAGTTGGAAATTTCCTTTATGCTCATGTCCGAATGTGACAACAGCCTGCTGATGTCTTCTACAGCATATTCTATAATCCATTCATAAGCCGTCTTGCCGCTATTGCTCACACATACATTCGAAAGGTATTTGCTGGTGATGCACAGTTTCTTACTATAGAACTCCAGTTTCCTCGGCTTCACTTCAAGCGAGGTGAGCAGTTCAATGAATTGCTTGAACAACAGACTGCCCCTCGACATATTGATAGAAGTACGGTGAGGGGTGACATGTTCGATAATGCTCAACAGACAGAACAAGAAAGAGTTTACCAGACTTCCCACTATCTGCTTCTTGTACGTAGTGTCGTCCTTGAGCAATTGCTCCGACAACAGGGCATGATACTTCTCGAAGGTGTTCATCGACGATTCGTCTACATGAATGATGGGCTTGTATTTCAAGTAGAACGACAAATCCACCACGTCACCAATGTGCATCATCTTGCGTGCCATCTGAGCAGAAAGGCACACCGCCTTGGCACTCAGGTTGATGCTGAACATACACTCGTTCAGTATAGTATTGGGCTGGCAGATGATTATATCGTTGGCTGATGCCAGTGTTTCCACCTTATTGGTACGCATAGCAATACGTCCCGTCTTGACTACAATTATAAGAAGAAAATCCACCTTTATAGTCTGCAACTTTGTGAGATTGTGCAAGTCGTCGATTATCACAATGTCATTGTCGGCATAGTCGACAAACTCACCATTTGCCAACTGCTTGATGTCTGTAGTGTCTATTTTGTCGAATGTCATCATATTGGGAATGTTTATTTGTTCGCAAATTTAAATATAAAGTCCCATATCGAGTAGTATTATGGGCAAAAATACTGTCCATATATGGAACAAATTCCGCCACAGGTCTTTAAACATACACATTTGGACACTCATCGGTGTCCAAATGGTAGTAATTTTGCCACAGAAATTTATAGCAAGATAACACAATGAACAAAAAAGTATTAATGCTTGGATTGATGGCAGCAGCCTTTGTCAATGCACACGCCATTGACAACCGCTGGCCTCTCGACACGCTGAGAGCGCGCGCTGTGAGCAATAACAAATCGCTACTTATGGCTGAGCAGAACAAGGTAGCTGCCCACTACACCCATAAATCAGCCACGACAAACTTCCTGCCGAAGGTCTCGGGCACGGTGGCATATATGTACACAAGCCGCGAGCTGTCGCTGCTGAGCGACAATCAGAAGCAGACTCTTTCGAATATCGGTACCGGGCTGTCGGCAATGGTGCCCGACCTTGCACCCCTCGCACCAAAACTTAACGCAGCAGGCAGCGGACTTGTCGACGCACTGCACACCGACACACGTAACGCCGGGGTAATGGCTGTAATGCTGACACAACCTATATATATGGGCGGCAAGATACGTGCCTACAACAAGATAACCGAATATGCCGAACAGGCTGCGGGCACTATGTACGACAAGACATTGCAGGATATCATCGTTGAGGTAGACGATGCCTACTGGAACCTAGTAGCTCTGCACAGCAAGAAGAAACTGGCAGAAAGCTACAAGGCACTGGTGGACAAGCTTGAGAGCGATGTGGAGCAACTCGTCAAGGAGGGTATGGCTACCAAATCCGACCTTCTGAGCGTGAAGGTGAAGGTGAACGAAGCCGGAGTGACGCTCATTCAAGTCAACAACGGCATCGAACTGTCGCGCATGAATCTTTGCCGTATATGCGGACTCGACATGAACCAGCCCATAGAAGTGGAGGACGACATAGACCACAAGGCACAGTCGGCTGAAGCTATCGGCAACGCTGGACTTGCCGACCAGACTGCCGACAACCTCGTGCAACAAGCCGAAAGCAACCGCAAGGAACTGCAAGCACTTAATCTTAAAAACAAGATATACGACGAGAAGATAAAACTGGCACGTGCAGAATATCTGCCCAAACTGGCGTTGATGGGAGGCTATATGGCAAGCAATCCTTCGGTGTTCAACAGTTTCGAGCACCGGCTGAAGGGTATGTGGAACGTAGGAGTTACGCTCAACGTTCCTATTCTGACATGGGGCGACCGCTCCTACAAGGTAAAGGCAGCCAAGGCTGAAGCATGTATGCACCGATATGAGACGGAAGAGGTAAAGGAAAAGATCGAACTACAAGTGAACCAATGCCTACAAAAACTTCAGGAAAGCCTTGAGCGATACCAGACCACATTGCGCAGCGTTGACGAAGCAGAGGAAAACCTACGCTATGCCAACCTCGGAATGAAGGAGGGCGTTGTCACACTGAGTAATGTCATGGAGGCGCAGACAGCATGGCTGAAGGCAAAATCGGAATGGGTGAACGCCCAGGTGGACGTACGTCTTGCCAACCTATATCTGAAAAAGGCCATCGGCTCAATCAGTACACAAATATAAAGACATAACACTATCATACAAGAATTGTTCAATCAGAAAATACACAGAAATGAAAAAGAATAGAATATTCACCAGCATACTGGCAATGGCATTGGTTCTTATTGCCGTGATAGTAGTGATAATCACAGTAGGACTGTTCCGCACCACCAAGGAAGAGACCCTGGAGGGACAGGCCGAGACCACCGACTACCGTCTGTCTTCAAAAGTTCCGGCACGCGTACTGGAGATAAGAGTGAAAGAGGGCGACTTCGTTCATCGTGGCGACACGCTCGTTGTGCTTGAAGCTCCCGACGTGGAGGCAAAGCTGTCGCAGGCCAATGCCGCATACAGTGCAGCCAAGGCTATGGAGGAGAAAGCCCATAACGGAGCACGCCAGGAGGACATCCAGGCAGCTTACGAGATGTGGCAGAAGTCGAAAGCTGCCGTTGATGTGACCGAAAAGACATACCATCGAGTGCAGCGACTCTTCGAAAACGGAGTGATGGCAGAACAGAAACGCGACGAGGCTAAGGCACAGTATGACGCTGCAATAGCCACCGAAAAAGCTGCAAGAGCCAAATATGACATGGCTGTGAACGGTGCTCGAAAGGAGGACAAGAGCATGGCTATGGCACAAGCCGAACGCGCCAAAGGTGCCATTGCCGAAGTAAACTCTTATATAAAGGAAACTGTACTGACAGCAACTGCCGACGGACAGATAACCGAGATATTCCCCGAGGTAGGCGAACTGGTAGGCACCGGTGCTCCTATCATGAACGTTTCGGTGGTGAGCGACGTATGGTTCACGTTCAACATACGCGAAGACAAGCTGAAGGGCTACTCCATCGGAACCCAGGCTGAGGTGTATGTGCCAGCCGTAGACAAGACCATACCTGTAAGAATCACGCTGATGAAGGATGTAGGATCGTTTGCCGTATGGAAAGCAACGAAGGCTCTTGACGACCTCGACCTCAAGACTTTCGAGGTGCAGGCACATCCGTTGAAGCCGGTGGAGGGCATATTGTCGGGCATGTCGGCAGTTCTGAAAAAGCCGACATCTTCACCTGACAATGCCAACAATAATACACGCAAGTAAAAAACAAGCATCATGAACATCAAAAGCAAGACAATCAGAAGGCTCGCCATGTTAGGCCGAAGAGAGTTGAAGATGTATTCGCATCGTCCGCTCTTCCTCTTCTGCATGATCATTGCGCCGCTGTTCTGCCTTATCTACCTCACCTCGCTGATGAGCGAAGGCTTGCCCACAAAGTTGCCGGCTGCTATGGTCGACGAGGACAACACCCACATCACGCACACCATCACCCGTATTCTCGGGTCGTTGGAGGAGGTTAAGCTCGTACGGCATTACTCCACCTTCGGCGAGGCAAGAAAGGCTATGCAGCGAGGCGAAATATACGGATTCTTCTATCTGCCAAAGAAGACCACCGAAAAGGCTTTGGCAAGCCGCCAGCCACGCATCTCGTTCTATACCAACGAGTGCTATTACGTACCTGGCAACCTTCTGATGCGCGACATGCGTTACGCTTCCGAACTAACGGGACTTGCCCTGACACGCGAGAAACTCTACGCCCACGGTATGACCGAACGCCAGGCTATGGGCGTGATACAACCCATCAAGGTGGAGACGCATCCGCTCAACAACCCATACCTCGACTATTCGGTGTATCTCAACAATATGCTCATACCGGGCATATTCATCCTGCTGGTGATGCTGTCGGCGGCTTACACCATCGGAATAGAGTGGAAACGCGACACACAACTTGTACTCTATCGCATGTCGGGCAATTCGCCGCTCACAGCACTCGTAGGCAAGCTGCTGCCGCAGACGCTTGTGTTCTGGCTCATAGCCATACTCTATGCCGTCTGCTTCTACCGCTATCTGGAGTTCCCATGCAACAGCGGCATACTGCCGATGATACTCATCGGAATGCTGACAGTGCTGGGAGCGCAAGGACTTGCAGCCTTCCTATTCGGTGTATGCGGTCAGATGCGACTGTCGATGTGCCTCTGCTCGCTTTGGGGCATATTGTCGTTCTCGCTCGCCGGATTCACATTCCCCGTGACGGCAATGGACGGCATACTGCAGAAGCTGTCAGTGCTGTTCCCGTTGCGCCATTACTATCTGCTATATGTCAATCAGGCTCTCAACGGATACAGCATAGTCTACGCCTGGCACAGCTTGCTTGCAATGGTGATATTCGCCTTGTTGCCGCTGATTACGCTTCGCCACTATCACAGTCTGTTCATGAACCATAAATATATACCATAATGAAAAAAACGCTCATCAACATAATTCAGATATGGATGACGGAGATGAAGGAGATCATGCGCGACAAAGGCATACTGGTTTTCATCATTTTCGTACCTCTGTGCTACCCTTTGCTATACTCGTACGTATATACCAACGAGGTGGTGCGCGATGTGCCGTTTGCGGTGATTGACGATTGCAACAGCACTATGAGCCGGGAGTTTGTCCGAAAGATGGACGCTACGCCCGACGCCAGATTTGTGGCACACTGTAATGACATAGCCGAAGCACAGCAACTGCTTAAGGAGAGCAAGATATACGGAGTGCTACGCATACCCAAGACGTTCAATCACGACATCTGGCGTGGCGAACAGACCACCGTAGGACTATACTGTAGCATGAGCTCGCTGCTCTACTACAAGGCGCTGCTGCTTGCTGCCAATAACGTTTCGCTCGACATGAACCGCGACATCAAAGTTGAGAAGTATCTGCACCCGGCCTCTCGCGAGGACGAGGAGATTTCGCGTATGCCTATAGAGTACGACTACATAAGCCTGTACAATCCGCAAAGCGGTTTTGCGGCATTCCTCATTCCGCCCGTGCTGATGCTCATCATCCAGCAGACGCTGTTTCTCGGCATCGGAATGTCGATGGGCAACCAGCGCGAAAAGTGTCTGGCACACATGCTGCCCAAGTGCAAATGGTACAGACGACCGTTCGACATAGTGATGGGCAAGGCCATATTCTACTTTGTGCTCTATCTGCTCATGGCGATATATATGTACAGCGCCGTCACGAAATGGTTCGGACTGCCTAACATAGGCGACTATTGGGTGTTTCTGCGATTCATCATTCCCTACATACTGGCTTGCATCTTCATGGCGATGGTGCTGTCGGTGCTGGTCTACCGAAGAGAAGACTGCATCATGCTGTTCGTATTTCTCTCAGTGCCGCTGCTCTTCATGTCGGGCATTTCATGGCCAGGCTCGGAGATACCGCAGTTCTGGAAGTACGTGTCATGGCTCTTTCCGTCAACCTTCGGCATGAACGGCTACCTGCGCATCATGGGCAACGGTGCCTCAATAGCCGATATACACCAGGAGTATATGGGTCTGTGGTGTCAGGTAGCGGTATACGCCACGCTGGCATGCTTTATGTACCGGCTACGTCTTAAGGCTATTGTGAAGCGACTGTCATCGGCCGACAACCGCCTGACGATATACAAATCGAAACAACTTAAAAACACAAGATTATGAGACACGAAATCGGAACAAACGCCGGTATTATCTGGCAGACAATAGCGGCAAATAACGGAAGGATATCCTTCGAAGAATTATTGAGTGCCACAGGACTCTCAAAGACCCAGGCATTGCTCTCGCTCGGATGGCTGGAGCGTGAAGACCAAGTGTCTATTCATGACGAGAACGGAATCATTGAGGCTGTGACTCTCTATCAGGAAAAGTATTTCTAATTATTTATACCTTTCTATATTTACTTGACTTGTTGTATCCACCAGCCATATTTGGAACCGTTTCCAAAATGACTGGTGTTTTTTTTGAAGACTTTCTGTTCTAAAACACAAACCCGGCATTGATATACACTCCGACATTCTTGCGCACCTGCTGAGCTTGCACGCCCATGCTGCCAAGCAGACAGACAAGTACGAGCAACACACATGATATATTTCTTCTGAACTGGTACATAATTTAGCGACATATTGATATATATGTCGCTAAATTACAGTAAATCATTCAATCGGCACATCTTTTTGTTCGCAAAAAATGTGAGATTATGGAACTGTACAATCTGTTTAACATTTATTGCATACGCTAATTCAATTTCTATTGCTACCTTTACCCATTGAATCAAGTTTTTTGAAGATACTTCAACATAGCATTATCCGGACCAATATGACAAATAACCATACCACCACCCCACCCTCAACGTCTTCCACGGGTCTCGTTCTTGAAGGAGGAGGCTTAAGGGCAATGTTCACAAGCGGCGTACTTGACGTATTCATGGCGAACGGCATCAAGCTCGATGCCGCAGTAGGCGTTTCGGCTGGCGTGTTGTTCGGCTGCAACTACAAGTCGAACCAGCCTGGCAGAGCATTGAGATACAATATCAGATTCAAGGACAATCCGGAGTATATGAGTTGGAGGTCGCTGTTGCGCACCGGCAATTATGTCAACGAGCATTTCTCCTACCATCTGCTGCCGCACGAGTACGACCCGATGGACTTCCAGGCTTACCGTGAGAACCCCATGAGGTTCTATGCCGTGTGTACAGACATAGACGAGGGCCATCCCGTATATCATGAGATAGACGATGCCGACGGAACGGGACTCAGATGGATGCAGGCTTCTGCCTCAATGCCGGTGTTTGCGCGTCCCGTAGAGATTGAGGGGCACCACTATCTTGACGGAGGTATAACCGACAGCATTCCCCTGAAGTTCATCCAACAGAAAGGTTACCGAAAGAATGTGGTGATTCTGACCCAGCCAGCCGACTACTACAAGAAGAAGGCGCATGTGGGTCTGGCTATGAAGATGTTTCTGAAGAAATATCCGAAGGTGGCTGAACTGATGTCAATAAGACACGTCATGTACAACGAACAGCTGGATTATGTACGCTCCGAGCAGCAGAAGGGCGACATCTTCCTTATCTGTCCCGACGAGAAACTGGACATCGGCCGACTCAGCCTGAAGGAGGACAAGATGAGGAGAGTGTACGAAACAGGAGTGGAAAAAGCCTTGTCGCTGCTTCCACAACTAAAGGAATTCATCGAACGCTAAACGTCTGACATTCAACAACGTACACATTCAATACTCAACATTCAACACACCTGACATTTAACATCCAACACTTAACATTTCCAAAATGACTTAATACAGATTTACTTTACACGGTTTTAACAATTCAAAAACAGTG
>ERZ1034687.430-NODE-430-length-26462-cov-72.134207_pt1 | contig 26462 bp, 17 predicted proteins | sample MGYA00520704_ERZ1034687 | MGnify/ENA primary metagenome ERZ1034687 (study PRJEB33766, sample SAMN09781762) | gut metagenome | biome: gut microbiome | host: Homo sapiens | place: Madagascar | study: EMG produced TPA metagenomics assembly of the PRJNA485056 data... | reverse complement strand
GCAAAGACCGTCAAACTTGATAGTTAATTATACAAAAATATGTTAAATTCACGTTTATAAGGGTTATTAAGGTATCCGGGGAGTTCATATCTGTATGAAGGGAAGTAGGTTAGCAAATTCTTAGCGAAAGCATCTTTAATAGCTTTGTCTGTATCATCGCAAGAGAACAATTTGACTGTATCGCTTGATTGTAAACCATTCTTGATCTTTCCGTACTCTACCTTTGTCTCGTATTTCACCAAGTCATTGTACTCAGCTTCAGTAAGCTGCCCACGAACATCAATGTAATCAATTGTCCTTTCTTCAATCTTGAAACGTATATATACAATGGACGGTTTACCTGGATCAATAGTATGAAATGAAGATGAGAGCCTATAATACTTGTACTCCTTACCTTCAAATGATCCTCGGTAATTGGGCTTAGCCATCTCATAAAAAGCATCAACAATATATGAGAGGATGGTCGTTTTCCCCCTGCCATTAATACCACATAAAACGTTTACTCCTTCTTTGAATGAAATCTCAAGATTATCCTTAAAAGGAGACCTATTAATGAACAGGCATTTATCTACTAATATCATTTTTGTCTATTTTGTAATTAGTTCATTGCTAATATCTTACGCAAATCTACAAGACGCTTACTACTTCAAACCATCCAGATCGATACTGTAGGTCTGAGCTGTTAACATTTCTTTATCCAGACACATCACCATATAGACCGGCACATATGTAATTCGGCCATCAACTGATAGATTGTCGTTGTTCAATACCAGTGCTTCCGGGATATCATATTCATCGCAATCCATAATGTTGGAGAGGGCACGGTGATATATGTAATCTTTTCCGGACTTTACCTCTATCGGGAGAACCTTGCCGTTCTTCTCAATAACGAAGTCTATCTCTCCCCTTTTCTTGCTGTTGTAGTAATATGGCCACAACCCGTGTGCAACGAGTTCCTGGGCCACGGCATTCTCATAGATGGATCCGAAGTTAATGTCCTTGTCGCCCTTGATGATTCGCATCTGAATTCCGTCGGCATACTGGGCGGCCAGCAAGCCGATATCGTTCAAGAAGAGCTTGAGCAGATTGCGTGAGCGAGCCAGCAGTAGAGGCACTTTGGGCTCTTCCACATTATATACAGGCAGGGCCACACCTGCACTCTTCAGCCAAAGGAAGCTGTTCTCGTAACGCTCATACTTTGCGTTTTCGTTCAGGCGTTTCAGGATGAAGCGCTTGTTTTTGGCATTGAGTTCTGGCGGGATCAAGTTGAAAATCTCCTCGATATACAATTTGTTATCCGGATCATACTTAGCGATGTCTTTCTTATAGAGTTGAATGATCTCCTGCTGTACGGCCAAGACATCTTGCAGGTTATTACTCTCCAGATACTTGCTGACAGCTGCCGGCATACCTCCTATGATAAGGTATAGCCGGAACAGCTCCATCATTTTATTGTGGATGAAGTCGTCGACGGGTTGCCTCTTTGTCCAGGACTCCTTCAAGGAGGCTATTACATTCTCATTGATTCCGACACAAGATATAAACTCTTCGAAATCCAGCGGGAACATTTCCTTTACGCCCATATAACCGACGGGGACCGAACGAATGTCCTTCAACTCTACGCCGAGCAGCGATCCACTTAGGATATAGCGGTACGATCCATCATCAACCAAGAACTTGATGGCGGTGACAATGTCTGGGCACTCCTGTACTTCGTCAAAGAAGATCAGGGTATCTCCTTTGATCATGGGAGCATTCGTAATTGTGGATAAGCGCATCAATATGTCAGCACTACCACTTGCATTCTTAAAAAGCCCAACAGCATCGGGATTCTCAATGAAGTTTATCTCGATGAAACTTTTGAAGGACTTGCCGAATTCCCGGATGGAATATGTCTTTCCAACCTGACGTGCACCAGTAATAAGCAGTGCGTTATTCGTTTTTTTGTAATAATCTCTTAAATAACTGTCAATCTTTCTATTAAGCATATTGCCTCCATTTTTCCAACGCAATTTACGGACAAATTTCCATTTTTTCAAAAGGATTTATAAGTTTTCTTCCACTTTTCCAAAACCACGACTCGGGTCAACCACCCCGGTTACTATTATCTGCCCTGAACACGGAGAGTTCTTGCAAAAACCCACTTTACATTTATGCGGAAATGGCTGCAAAGAATGCTCGGGGAATGTCCGTCTTACCACGGAGAGGTTTATTCGAAAGGCAAAAGAACTTTACGGCGATAAATACGACTACTCTAAGGTTAACATCACAGGTAATAATAAAACTAAAGTTTGTATCATCTGTCCAGAACACGGAGAGTTTTGGCAAAAACCGGATATTCATCTTCGTGGGTATGGATGTCCTATTTGTGGCGGGAGTAAGCGTTTAACTACCGAAGAATTCATAGAGAAAGCTAATCGAGTACACAACAATAAATACACATACGAGAAAGCTCATTATATCAATACTGGCACAAAGTTGTGTATTACTTGCCCTGAACACGGAGACTTTTGGCAAGTTCCAAACAACCATCTACTTGGAGCTGGATGTCCAAAATGTGCGGGCAAATATAATGACCTCGAATTCTTTATCGAGAGAGCACGGAAGGTCCACGGTGATAAATACGACTACAGTAAAGCAGAGTATAAAGGTAGTAACACCAAACTTTGCATAATCTGTCCGGAGCATGGTGAATTCTGGCAAACGCCAAGTGGCCATATGCTTGGACAAGGGTGCCCTATTTGTGCTGGTCGTTATATGGACACCAAGTTGTTCATTGAGCGCAGCACAGAGGTGCATAACGGGAAATATGACTATTCACTGGTTGACTACAAAGATGCAACTGAGAAAGTGAAAATCATCTGCCCGCGACATGGCATCTTCGAACAAGTCGCCTCATCTCATCTATGGGGTAATGGCTGCCCGATCTGCAACCAGAGCCACCTCGAAAACTACGTAATGAGAGTGCTCAAATCGCAGAAAATCAAGTTTGAAACGCAGAAAGCATTTGAGTGGATGACTTTCAGAGGGAAAATGCATCTTGATTTCTTCCTCCCAGAACAAGGTATCGCGATTGAGTGTCAAGGTGAACAGCACTTTGTACCAAGTGAATTCTTTGGAGGAGAAGAAGTGTTTATTGATAATCAAGCCAGGGATAAGGCCAAGCGTGACTTGTGTGAAGCGCATGGAATCAAGATGTTATACTTCTCTGACCTTGGCATCGAGTATCCCTACCCGGTTATCGAGAATCCGGATACCCTTCTTATGGAGATATGGAACACTGGAGAACCTGATCCGACAAAGTGGAAAGATCCAGAATTGCCATTCGGCCTATAATTGGCGTTATTATGCATTCGCCGAAATGTGGCCGGACTAATTAACTTTAGTTCAGTGCAAAAGTAGCACTACAGCAATCAAGCCGAGTGACCATATTTGCTAAATAATTGATTTGTAAGCATTCGAGGAAGTACGTGCGTCGATAAAGTTTGGCTGCAACTTGCATCAGTGTGATGCCGGTTGCAGTCTTTTTATGGGAGTGTGATATTGGTTCGAGTTACTTTGCGGACAAGGCGCGCCAGTTTGCGGGAAGAAGGTCTGCGTAGTCTTTCCCTGCCTGTTCGTATTCCGGGATCCGGCGCAGGACATCCTCAAGCCACGCCCGTTCATTAACGCCGTGTGCCTTGCAGGTGGCAAGCAGGGAGTAGACCACGGCTGCCCTCTGTGCGGCGTCGTCGTCACCGCAGAACAGATAGTTCTTGCGCCTTGCGTGGGCCCAGCAGCCCAGGAGCTTCTTCCCTTCCATCCCCTCGAAGTGTTCGTACACGATGTAACCGTCGCTCTGGATGGCTCCGGTGAAGTCCTTCAGCAGACCCATGGCCACGCGGGCGCTCCTGGAGCCATGTTCATAGAAGAAGAACCTGTCTCCCGTCATCACGTTCACCACACTCCATACATATCCCTTCACCGCGCGGTGCTTTTCATTGTCTATTACCGGCAATGTGCTCTCGTCCACTTGAACATAGTCGCAGGCGACGTTGCAGCCGGCGTCTTGGATCATCGATTATTCCCTGAATGGTGTCCGCAAGACGGCGCCAGCTATGGGTAGGAACCCATCCGGAACCTCTGCCCTGGCGTACTTCCGCTTCCACCAGAAGTACTGGTGCTCTGGAATGCCTTTCTCTTTCAACAGGGCCTTGATTGCTGTCCCTTTCTCCCGGGCCTCGCCCTGGATCTCTTCGATTTGTTCGCGTGTAAGCATGTCAGTTAGTATTAGTGGTGCAAAGTTATATGCCACTTAATCAAACTGACAGTCGTACTTTATCGAATGCTTACGCACGGTAGGCGGACACCACAACCAGTGTTGATGGCAAAAAGAAAAGGGAATGACCAGTTGGCCATCCCCCTTGTGAATATCAGCGTGTTCGGATTATTTGCCGAAGACAGCGTTGATTACATGTACACCCTCTGTGTAGTTTGTGGTTCCATGTACAAAATTAGAGAAGTTGCCGGCGTCAATCTTGGTCCCTTCAACAGATCCGGATACTTTGATCGGGCTGGTCTCTCCAAGAGTGATGTTCTTCGTCTTACCGTTGAATTTACCAATCACAAGACCTCTTGTGGCCTCGGCTCCGCCGGAAATCACGCAATCCACGACACAACCGTTTCCTGTGTTGTGAGCGGCGTTTCCGATGTTTCCGATAAGGCCTCCGATGCCATCAACAGTTGCCATGGCGGTCACTTTTCCGAAAGCCTTGCAGGTCTCTATGGTGTTGCCTTGAGAGTGGAAACCGCAGAGGCTGCCGATAACGCTGGCCTTGTCGCCGGATTCGAAGATGATCTCACCTTCGTTTGTACAGTTGTCCATGTTGCCGGTACCTCCCTGAACTCCACCTGCGCGAACCTTAACAGTTCCGCTAATGGTAATGTCACCCTTGTTGACACAGTCTTTCGTGCATGTGCTTTGCTTAGCCTCTTTTCCTGGCCAGCCCACGATTCCGCCTACTGCTGAATTGGACTTTGACGCATCAGAGAACACGTTGATCGGACCTTCGTTGGTACAGCCCGTGATGTTCGACTTGATCTGTCCCACGGCGAAGTAATCTCCTCCTGTGATGCCACCTGCTAGAACAATCGCCTCATTTCCGGACATGGCAGAACCATTGCTGGAAGCAAGTTTCGCGTAAACCTCGCCGTAGTTGTGACAATTAGTGATGTCACCGTTGGACGCTCCGGCAATACCTCCGACATCCTGTCTCTTCACGTTTTCCGTTACTGAGTCAATAGATGTGTTCACAAGAGATACCTTGCCTTTGTTCACGCAATTCGTCACAGCGAACTGTCCGTTTTCATCATTGCCGCCGTAAGCGACAAGACCGCCTACTGAAGGTGCGCAGTTCTTCACATCGACAATAGTCGAAGCGCCGTTGACAAAGGCGCATGAGGCACTTATCGTCCCTTCGTTTGAGCAGTCTTTCATTGTCGCCTTGAGATATCCGGCGATGCCGGCGACGGCCGCACCCTTCATTGATGTCTGAGCTGTCACTGTGATGTTGCCGGTGTTGTGGCAATCGGTGATGTCGGCCAGACCTTCAGCGACAAGGGCTCCACAGATGACGGCGTCGTCAAAGGCGTCGGCGCTCATTGTGATGTTCGCCTTGTTTGTCACGTTGGTGAGCTCACCCTTGTTCCTTATGGCAATGATTCCGAATTCGGAAGCCGTCGGAACGAACGAGCATGACGCGTCAATGACAAGATCCTTGACGGTGCCGACTTCAGTGAACAAAGGAGCGGTTCCCTTCCAGTTCTTGATGCTGTGGTTGTTACCGTTGAAGATTCCAGGGAATGTCGCGCAAGTCGGGATTGTCTTCCCAGTAAGGTCGATGTCTGCGGTCAGGTTGACAACACTCGTGGCATCAGCTGTGGTTAGTTCCTTTCCGTTAAAGAGTTTGACGAACTCATCGGCTGTCGCTATGTCCTTAGGGAATGCAGCCTTTTCAAGTGTGGTGATGTCAAGAGTCTCGGAATATTCGGATTCCTTGCCGTCCTTATTGAGAGACTTGGCTCTCACGTTATACTTTGTCTTGTCTGTAAGGTCTGAAATCTTAAGAGCTGTCTCCTCTGTCTCTATTGTTGTCCAGTCAGAAGCGGAAGCGAGTTTGTATTCCACGACATATTTGACAGCGTTCACGCAAGGATCCCATTTCAAAGTAATGGCGTCAGCAAGCGGAGTCGCCGCAAGATTAGGAATGCCGACAAAATCAGGCTTTACGAACCCGTAGCCGAGAACAAGTTGGACAGGCTCGTTGTCTTGAGCGATATATACCCAGTCAGAGAATACGGATCTTGGATAGTTGGCTCTGATTCTGATGTAATACTGGCTGAATTTTTTCAGACCTGTGAAAGTCGTGGCGTTTTTGACCTTTACCTTTTCGTCGCTGTAAACGATGGTGTGGGTGACGCTGTTGTCGTAATTGTCGCCGTTGTTGAGTTCTGTGGTAAGCTGGACGGTCGCGCTGGTCGCTCCAGCCTCAATCATGCTGGCGTCGTCCCAGTAGACTGAAATGGATGTTTCCGATGAATTGTCTTCATCATAAGTGAATTCCTTCGGTGCCGGTTTGGATGAGTCTATGCCAAAGTGCTCTTCTTCTTCACATCCTATAAAAAGAGAAGATGCCAAGGCTACGGCCGCGAGGGCTTTAATGGATTTCATATTTTCTTTAGTGATTGTTAGTTGGAAACTGTAAATACTAAAATTAAGGCTATGCTTCTTAAGCACCCTTAACAACCATCAGAAAGATGTAAGATGTCACTCGAAAGTGAACTTTATTTCAGTTTGCCTGAGACAAAGATATTCAAGTTAAATGAAAAATGCAAGGCGGAGACTGAATTTTTTTGTACTTTTGTGAATCCTTTCAATCGTTTTTAGTCGTAAGTCTGAAATTCGCTGTGGAAGGTTACCCGGTAGGGTATCATGGTATATGTGAACTTATATATGTCAAGTTATGAGGAAGGTATTAAGGTTTTTATTTGTTATTGTGCTGTCTGTGTGGGCGGTGGACTTGTCCGCACAGTCTCAGGCCGTACAGTTTTTCGCTCATCGCGCCAGCCGTTTCGAGTATGATGAGAACACGCTCCCGGCATTCAAGGCTTGCTATGAACAAGGAATAAGGGGCTTTGAGACCGACATCAGAATGAGCAAGGACGGACAGCTTGTTGTGAACCACGATGAGACGTTCGCCAGATTGACTCCGTGCACCGGTGCGGTCGAGTCGATGACATCTGATGAGATCCGCAAGTTGACAACATTCCAGGGCAACAAGATTCTTTTCCTTGATGAGCTTGTGGGCTTCCTTTCGGACAAGGATGGCCTCTACGTTGAGTTTGAAATGAAGGTCAGCCCGACATCAAGTTATCCGGAGGATCGCCTTCGCGAGTATTGCGACAAACTCTACAAGGCGGTCATGTCCAAGAAGCCGGAGCATTCCACTTATCTGTTCACGTCCAGCAGCAGAGATGCCTTGAATATGATGAGAAAACTTCATCCGGACGCTGACATGCTCATGATTTTCAGCAAGCCGGTTTGTGATGAGACCATCCAGATGGCGGAGGCTATGGGAATCAAGCGGATCGGGTGCAACATGAATGGTACTACGCGCTCCATGGTGAAAAAGGCAAAGGAAGCCGGTCTGGCCGTTTCCCTTTGGCCTTCAAGGACTCCTGAGGACATCATGCTGGGCGTGTATCTCGGTGCGGAGTATCTGTGCTGCGACAGGGCCATCGAGGTGAAGAAATTTTTGGACGAAAAGGCCACGTTTGTGAAATACAAATAGTTTTTTTGCTAAAGGGGCGCTTTAACAAAATCATTGAAGTTTAATAGTACTAAATATTCATTATTTAAAAACATTGATGCGAGGATAAAGAACCATAATAACCTTGTAAACCATTAGAAATAATAACCAAGGATTTCAGTTTGCCGCAGAATCTTGAACCTTGCTATAGGTTCTGGTAATTATTTTTATTGAAAATTTATTACGATTGAAATGAATCACATAATAACCAGTTCTTCTCCCGAAAAGGGGAAGAGTAGACAATTGTTATTGCTTACGAAAGGTTTGATGACGACCGTTATGGCGATTCTTTTGTTTCTGGTGCCATCTGAAGTGTTTGCTCAGAAACTCACTGTATCAGGTTTTGTCAAAGAGGCCGCTACCAATGAGCCTGTTCCGGGGGCGGTTGTAATGGTTAAGGGCACATCTGTGGGTACATCGACTGATGCGAACGGAGCGTACACCCTCAAGGCTGACGCCAACGCTGTCCTTGTATGCCAGCTTTTCGGTTATAAGACTGTAGAGGTTAATGTCAGCAAGAGAACAAAATTGGACATCCTTCTTCAGGAAGACACCCAGATGCTTGACGCGACTGTTGTGGTCGGTTATGGTACTCTCAAGAAGACTCAGTTGGTGGGAGCCGTCGAGAACCTGTCGGGTGAGGAACTTGAAGGCAGGACCAACTCCAATGTGACAAGGTCTCTTCAGGGACAGATCCCGGGGTTGAACATCGTTCAGGCTGACGGTAAGCCTACCCATCAAGGGTCTATCACCATCCGTGGCAATGGCACTTCATATCAGTCCAGAAAAAAGGTCGGTGGTGGCGCAGGTAACCAGAAGCACTCGATCGGCCAGGGCAGCAGCGCCCTTGTCCTCATCGACGGAGTCGAGGGAGACCTCACTACAGTGAATCCAGAGGACATCGAAACTGTCGCTGTCCTTAAGGATGCTGCCTCCGCTGCCGTATACGGTGCCAGAGGTGCTTTCGGTGTCATCCTCGTGACAACCAAGGCTCCGAAGACCGACAAGATTTCCGTGAACTACAACGGCTCTGTCTCATTGAACAGAAGAAACATCATGTGGGAGGACGAGCTTGTCACAGATGGCCTTCAGTGGCTTGATACCTTTGTTGAGTTCTTCAGGAACGACAACCGCACTCCGACTTTCTCCGGTTCTTTGCCTGGTAATGTCAATAACAGGTCCAATACCTATTCTGAGGCTTATCATGAGGAGTTCCGTCGTCGTAAAACTGATCCTACCTATGAGAATTACGGTAAGATTTATGGTGACGGAAAGGATGTCGGTTTCGGCGGCAACTATGCTTACTATGGAAGCACCAACTGGCTTGACATGTTCTACAAGGACATGAACATGACACAGAACCATAACCTCAGCATCAATGGCGCGTCAGAGAAGGTTAGCTATGCCATCAGTGGGCGTTATTATGGACAGGACGGTATCTATAAGCTTGGCAATGAGGACTTCAACCAGTTCAATCTTCGCGCCAAGGGTTCCATAAAGATTACTGATTGGTTGAAATTGACCAATAACACCTCGGTGTTCAAGCGTAAATATCACCAGCCGATGGTGACAGGTGGTTCACAGCCGCTTCTCCGCCAGTTCGAGCATAGAGGACAGCCAATCTATCCGGCATTTAATGAAGACGGTACGCTTACGTTCTATGGCGCTTCTTGTATGTACGGTGCGTTTGAAGACGGTAATACTTATCAGGAAAATAACAAACTGGATATTATCACATCCACAACTCTTGATTTCGAGCCGATCAAGAACGTCCTGAAATTCACAGGCGACTTTACTTACAAAGCCATCCGTTCCACTCAGGCAAGAGTCTCTTGCATCCAGAGTGGTTATAGTGCCCCAGGTGCTTTGGAGACTTACAATAACTCCTCTTATAAGTCAGACTGGCGTTTCAACACTGATTACATCTCCTCAAACATCGTCGGGACATACACTCCGAAACTTGGTGACAACCATGATTTGAATATCGTGGCTGGATGGAATCTTGAGAAGACGAACTATCGCCGTTTTTATCTTACCAGAAAAGACCTTCTGTATCCTTCCATCCCTTCATTTGAACTTATGGCGTCTGACGAGTATGGTGTGGAGGATCGTGGTCACGACAAGAGCATGGTCGGTTTCTTCGGGCGTGTGAACTACACTCTTCTCAACAGGTATATAGTCGAGGTGGCCGCACGTTACGATGGTTCCTCATTGTTCCCTTCATATTCACAATGGGGTTTCTTTCCTTCAGCGTCCGTAGGTTGGAGACTGTCCGAGGAGCCTTGGATGAAATGGGCCAAGTCTTGGATGAACAACTTTAAACTCCGCGCCAATGTGGGTTCCCTCGGTAACGCGACCATCGACCCTTACTCATTCCTGGAGCTTATGGGTGTGTCAAAATCCACAAAACTCATCAACGGGGAGAAAATTCCTTACACAACGGCCGCCGCGATCATTCCTGACAACCTTACCTGGGAGACTGTCACCACTTATGACGTGGGACTTGACGCTGATTTCCTGAAGAGCCGTCTCTCGATCTCGGCTGACTACTATGTGCGTGATGTCAAGGATATGTTCATTCAGGGTCCGGATCTTCCTGAGGTGCTTGGTGATTCCACCCCTAAGGGGAACTACGGCGCTATCCAGACAAAGGGTTGGGAAGCCACGATCGGCTGGAGAGACTCGTTCAAACTCGCCGGTAAGGATTTCAATTATAACATCAAGGCCAGTGTCTGGGATTCACGCACTTGGGTGAAGAAGTACTATAACATCAACGGTGACATCCTCAACTACTATGAGGGTAAGGAACTTGGTGAGATCTGGGGATTCAGGACCGACGGGTACTTCCTCAGCAATGAGGAGGCCAACAACTGGGCGACCGATAAATTCCACAAGAACGGATCCAACTTCAGGGCGTATGCCGGAGACCTTAAATTCATAGACATCAACGGTGACGGAAAGATTGACTACGGCAAAGGTACTCTTGATGACCATGGCGACCTTGAGCGCATCGGCAATCAGAGCCCTCGCTATTATTTCGGAATCAATCTTGGCGCCAACTGGAACGGAATCGGCGTCAGTGTATTCCTGCAAGGCGTAGGCAAGCGTGACTGGTATCCAAGCTGCGAGTCCGGATTCTTCTGGGGAATGTACAACCGTCCTTATGGCTATCTGCCGAAGATTCATACTCAGGACGCTGTGGAAGTTGATTACTCTACTTCCAACTGGGTGGTCACCAACGCCGCAAGCAAGCCTTACTTCACACGTCAGGTGGCATACGCCGCGAACAGAAATGACGGCCCTCTTACGTTCGAGAATGACTACTACATGCAGAATGCCGCTTATGTAAGACTTAAGAACCTCACTGTGGACTATACTTTCCCAAGCAAGCTTACCAAGAAGATCCGCGTCGAGAAGCTTAAGGTTTACTTCTCCGGTGAGAATCTGCTGACATTCTCTCCGATTTACAAGCACACCAAGATGTTTGATCCTGAGACCCTTGGCTTCGGAGATTCTGACTTCGGTAACAATGTTGGAGGTCTTAGCGGCGTCGGACAGGGATATACCTATCCTATGCTCAAGACATACACCTTCGGTCTGAACATTACTTTCTAATTTGAAGGAAGATAAACTCTAATGAATTTTAATATGAAATCAAGTATAGCAGTTAAATTACTTTTGGGAGCCGCGTCTGTTCTCGCATTGTCTTCATGTCGGGATTTTCTCACGGCAGATCCGGTCAATAAAATCTCAGCCGAGAATTTCTTCAGGACAGAAAGTGATTTGGAGATATATTCCAACGGACTGATTGAGGCATATCGCCCAAGCGGAGAGACTGTCGGCAAGGGTGATAATTATACGGATCTCATCTGCACCAAGACCTCGACGGATTTTTATCGTCCCGGCATTTGGAACTCTGTAAAGCAGACCGGTTGGGCTGTAGGGGACTGGAAAGGCATCCGCAGGGTCAACAAGATGATCGAAGGCATTGAAAAGAACAGAAGTCTCTTTAAGGATGAGGTCGCCAATCATTATCTTGGTGTCGCCCGGTTCTGGAGAGCCTATTTCTACTTCTCGAAAGTGAAGACTTTCAGCAATGTTCCGTGGATTGATCATGTCGTGAATGTTGATGATCCTATCCTTACCGCCGGCAGGGATGACCGTGAGCTTGTAATGCACAATGTTCTGGAGGATTTGAAATTCGCAAGCGAGAACATGTCCGCCGATCTGAAGACTTACAGTGGCGTGATCAACAAATATGTCGCATTGGCATTCATGTCAAGAGTCTGCCTGTATGAGGGCTCTTTCCGTAAGTACCATACGGTGAACCCGGCTACAAACAACGCATGGTCAGGACAGTATGAGTCTTCTGATGATTTCTTCAACGCCGCCGCCACAGCCGCCAAGTCTGTGATTGATTCCAAGGAGTTCTCTCTTGTTACCGGATCACCTGTCTCGGTTGCCGATGGTAAGGAGGTCGCTTCCTTGTATGACAACATTTGGAGGAGCACTGATTTCGGCAAGTCCAAAGAGGCCATCTGGACCGTGGAATATGAAGGTGGTGACCTTAACGTGTATAACGAGCTTACTTGGGTTGTGAACTCAAGTACGTACGATCAGAAGGCCGCCCCTACCAAGAACCTTGTGCGTATGTTCCTTAACCTTGACGGAACACCGGCAAAGCCGGATGTGTCTGTGACGAAGGAGTTTGACAATAAGGATTGGCGTCTTTTCAACACTGTTCACGGCCCGGGACACTTGTACACGACGTTAGCAGGGGAATCCGTCCCAAAGAAACTGAACTTTACATATACATTCAGCGGGTATCAGTTCAGGAAATGGAGTCAGGAAAAGGAGGAGAATTATTCTAAAGGAAGGAATGATAATGATATTCCTATCCTGCGTTACGCGGAGGTTCTTTTGAACTACGCCGAGGCCAAGGCTGAGCTCGGTCAGATTGATGAGACCATCTGGAATGAGACCGTCGGAGAGCTTCGCAAGCGCGCAGGTGTCAAGAATATTTATCCTGCATCCGCCGGTTATGTCGAGGATGCCTGGCTGAAGTCATACTATGGTGATCCAGCTCTCTCAAACACCATGCTGGAGATAAGAAGAGAGAGGGTTACAGAGTTGATCTGTGAGAACCTCCGCGCTTCGGATCTCAGCCGTTGGGCTTGCCAGAATCTGATTGTGGATCGTGGTACAGACAATAGTGGTTGGATGGGTATCTACGTGACCGCCGATGAGTATAAGAACGGCATCCAGTTCAATGGTGAAACGTATAAGTTCAATGCATCTAAAGTTTCTCAGTTTGCTTATAAAACAGGTACCTCAACCGCAGACCAGAACTTGACTCTCTCTGAGGGCGATCATGGATATCTTATTTACAATTACAGGCTTGAGTGGAATGACAGGGATTATGTCCGTCCTATTCCATCGACAGCCTTGACAAAGAATCCTAATCTTGGCCAGAATTATGGTTGGGAGGATTAAAATCTTAAACTATTATACATGAATAAATTACGATTTAAAAAGAGTTTATTCGGTCTAATGTCTGCAACAACCCTCATGCTGGGGGTTGTTGCTTGCGGTAAGAATGGGGCCGATGATCCGACTCCGGACAAACCGGATCCGAAGCCGACTCCCGGAACGGAGACGGTGATCAATGGCACCTCGATTGAGTCCACAAACACTCTTGTCGGACTGATCACAGATTCCAAGACCGGAAAGGGCATCGCTGGTGTACCAGTCACGGACGGGTATTCCTTTACCACGACAGATGCCAATGGCGTTTACCAATTCAAGGCGAACCGGTATTGCCGCAATGTGTACTATACATTGCCGTCAGAGTATAAGGTGGCGTTGGACAAAGAGACCAAACTGCCTTTGTTTTACTCCACATCGACTATTTCCTACAACCGTCAGAACCGGAACGACTTTGTTTTGGAACCGCTTGATTCTCCTGAGAAGAATTTCACTTATCTGGCCATTGGGGATCCACAGTGTAAAACTGATTCCGACAGAGAGAGATTCCGTACGGAGACATTGCCGGACATGAGGAATTTCATTTCGACCTCACAGGCGAATGGTAAGTATAAGAATGTGTACATCATGTCAATGGGTGACATCACATTTGACAACACCGTTCAGTGGAAGCCAATGCGTAATGTCATGTCAAAGTTCTCGGCCAACGGCACTGATTACATTCCGTTCTATAATATGGTCGGCAATCATGACCATGACGCATCGACAAACACGCGGTATGAGTCAACGCAAAACTATGTCGATCTTTTCGGCCCGGTGGATTATTCTTTTAACAGAGGCGATGTTCATATTGTTGTGATGGACAATGTCCTTGTCACTACTACAAGCGGCAAGACCTGGGATTATGATGCTGGAGTCACGAGTTCTCAGCTGAAATGGCTGAAGGCGGATTTGGATCTGGTGAAAGACAAACAGAACAAGATGATCCTGTTCTGCGCCCATATTCCTTTCAGAGGAGGCGCAAACAGTGGCGGCGCCTCTGTGAACAAGGATAAGAATTATGCAGAGATCCTTAAACTTCTTACGGAATTCCACGAGGCTCATATCATGGTCGGTCACACCCATTATCCTCAGAACTGGATTCACTCCTCTTATGTAACCAAGGGTGGCACACCCGTTTACGAGCATGTCCATGGTGCCGCTTGCGGTGCATGGTGGTCATGCAATATGAATGTGAATGGCGCGCCTAATTGCTATAGCCTTTATGAGATCGAAGGGAACAGCATCAAGAACTGGGTTACCAAAGGCACGAAGAATGAAGTCGGGTATCAAATGCGGGTTTATAACGGCAGCCAGATTTATGGTGGTACGGATGGCACACCTTCAGGAAAATATCGGTACACATGGTACGATGGTGGTAAAGGAGGAACCGCCAATATTACCGCCAAGGGTAATTCAAATCTGAAAGGATCTTTTGTCGCCGCTATATGGAATGACGATGACAAGAACTGGAAAGTGGAATTTTTCCAGAACGGTCAGAAAGTCGGTGACATGAAGAGAGTTCCGTCCAAGGTTCCTGATATATGTGTTGTCTCATATTATTTCAACAATTTGGGTAAGAACACGACGACATGGACCACAACGACTGCTCAGCATTATTGGTACATTGAGGCTCCTGGCGGTGATCCGACCAAGGTGAAGAATTGGGAAGTGCGCGCCACGCAGACAATCCCGACCAGCGGAGAAGTCAATGTCTATTCCTGCACGGATTTGCAGACGGACTATAGCGGATTTTAGAATCCATACATAGGTGTTTTGGAACGGGGAGATTTCCCCGTTCTTTTTTGAGTGCTATTTGCTTCGAGAATACAGATGATGAGAATATACAGAAATATTGCATTCTTGATTGTGGCGATGACGTTCATGTCTGCGTATGTGGCCGATGCTATGAAACTGAACGGCACTCGCATAGACAAGAAAAACAATCTCTTCGGTTTGGTCAAGGACTCCCGGACAGGGAAGGGCATCGCGGGGGTGCCGGTGACGGACGGGTACACTTTCACGGTGACGGACAGGAACGGGGTTTACCAGTTTGTGGCGGACGAGAAGTGCAGGAATGTGTACTACACGCTTCCGGCGGAGTACAAGACGGCGCTGGATCCAGTCACGAAACTTCCTCTGTTCTATTCCACGACCCCGATTGACAGGAGCCGGCAGAACAGGAACGATTTCGTGCTGGAGCCGCTTGACGCTCCCGAGAAGGATTTCACTCTGGTGATGATCGGGGATCCTCAGTGCAAGACGGACTCTGATGTCCACAGGTTCGAGACTGAGACGCTTCCGGATCTCAATAGATTCATGTCCGAGTCACAGGCCAAGGGAAAGTACTTGAATGCCTACGCTGTCACCCTCGGCGACCTGACGTTTGACAACACGGTGCAGTGGGGGCCGATGCACAAGGCCCTCTCGGGGTTCGCGCTGGAGTCTGGGGATTATCTCCCGATCTACAACTGTGTCGGCAACCACGACCATGACGCGGCCTGCGTTGATGACTACACGGCCACACAGACCTACGTCGACCTCTTCGGCCCCACGGACTACTCGTTCAACAGAGGAGACGTTCACTTTGTGGTTATGGACGACGTGGCTGTTACGACGACCAACGGCAAGACCTGGAAATATGCCGACAACATTTCCGACCGGCAGCTGGAATGGCTCAAGTCAGACCTTGCCCTTGTGAAGGACAAGGAGGAAAAGATGATTGTCTTCTGCGCCCACATCCAGTTCCGTCACAACGCCGACAAGGACAACCCGGACAAGATCAAGAACATGGCCGCAGCAATGGACTGCCTTACGGACTTCCACGAGGCGCACGTGATGATCGGTCACACGCATTACGCGCAGAATTTCATCCATCATGACTATGTCACGAAGGGAGGCACTCCCGTTTACGAGCATATTCATGGAGCGGCCTGCGGCGCTTGGTGGAGCTGCAACCTCAACCTTGCCGGCTCTCCGAACGGCTACAGCGTTTACGAAGTCTCCGGGAAGACGATGAAAAACTGGCTGGCGAAAGGTACAGGCGAGTCGCCTGATCTCCAGATGCGTGTCTATGACGGCAACCAGATCTACGGCGGAGCGGAAGGTCATCCTTCCGGTGAGTATGAATATTCATGGACGGAAGGCGGCATCGGCCCGAAAGGCGCCCAGGCACCGGGTTTCTCCGGACTCAAGGGCTGCTTCGTGGCATCCATCTGGAACAGCGACGAGGACAACTGGAAAGTCGAACTCTTCCAGGACGGGAAAAAGGTCGGAGACTTCAAACAGGTTCCTTCCGAAATCGGGGATGTCTGCGCCATCTCGTTCTTCTACAATGACTTGGGACGCAAGACGGCGACATGGTCACGCAGCACGCCGCAGTACTATTGGTACATAGAGGCTCCGGGTGGCGATCCGACCAAGGTTCAGAACTGGGAGGTGCGCGCCACGCAGACCATCCCGGGCGGCGGAGTGGTCAATGAATATAAATGCTCCACGCTTCAGACGGACTATTCCGGATTCCGAAACGTGGAGTAAGGTCAGCGAATATCCCACTTCTAGAAATCTATGGCGGCCCGCATTTCAGGGATGGTCTCGGAAAGAGCCATCCCTTTTCTATAGATTCCCGCGGTGCCGCCTACGAATATGTCGGCTCCCATTCCGGCCATGAGATTGGCCCTTTCATTGCTGACGCTTCCGTCAACGCTGATGAGGATGTCCTCGCGGCCGTTGGTGTCGAGGAATCTGCGCATTTCGGCGACTTTGTCCATGATCCCGTCCACCATCTTAGCACCTGCGGCTCCTGGGTGCACAAGCATCAGGGTGACCGTGTCAAGCACGCCAAGATACTCCTTGATGGCTTCCACATCGGTCTCCGGGTTGACCGCAAGGCCGAAAAGCCCTCCTGCCTCATGAACCTTGGCTGCCAGCGCGCGGTAATCTTTCTTGACCTCGATGTGTGGGGACACTATGTCGCCTTTGCGGACCGGGAACTTGCTCATTATGAGCTCCGGATCATCGACCATAAGGTGAACGTCCACCGGCATTGTCGTGACTGCCTGCATAGCCTTGATGAAGTCCGGCCCGAATGTGAGATTCGGAACAAAATGAGCGTCCATCACATCGATGTGCAGCATGTCCGCGCCGTTCTCTTCCAACGTCTTGATATCCTGCCCCAGGTTCATAAGGTTGGAGCACATCACCGAGACGGAAATATACCTATGTTTCATATTGTCTGTTTTTATTGAATACTCCACTCGGCTCCGTCCTTGGTGTCCTTTACGGTGATGCCGAGGGCCTTGAGGTGGTCACGGATGGCATCGCTGGCCGCCCAGTCCTTCGCTGCCTTGGCCTTGGCGCGTTCCTCAAGCACCATGTCCATCAGTCCGGAGACAATCTCCTGACCCTTGCCGGATTCGGCGGCGGACTCGTCCTTCAGGCCGAGGACACCGAACACGATGTCATCAAAAAGCTGTGTCAGAGTCTCCAAATCACCCTTGCTCGGTTTTAGTTCTCCAGCCTTGGCGGAGTTGACAAGGCGTACCGCGTCGAAGATGTGCGACAGTGCGATCGGCGTGTTAAGGTCATCGCAAAGCGCCTCATAGACAGCATTGAATATTCCCTTGACCTCCTCGGAAGTCGCCGGGCAGGTGTCAGGAGCAATGGCTGTGATGAACTCGCCGTACTGCATCGCGTCCACAGGATCGCCTTCCGTGCCCTTGGCCGTGTCAGTGATTCCTGCCGCCGAAGCCAACGCACGCAGATCCTTCGCCGCCTGCATCACCCTCTTCAGACCCTTCTCGGCAGCCTGCAGTGCCTCGTTGCTGAAATCCAGCGTGCTGCGGTAGTGCGCCTGGAGGATGAAGAAGCGGACGGTCATCGGGGAATATGCCTGCGTGAGTTTCTCGTGCTGTCCGCTGAACAGCTGCGGCAGGGTGATGAAGTTGCCCAGGGATTTGCCCATCTTCTGGCCGTTGATCGTGATCATGTTGTTGTGGACCCAGTAGTGCACGCCTTGTGTGTGGCGGCTGGCCACATTCTGGGCGATCTCGCACTCGTGGTGAGGGAACATCAGATCCATTCCGCCGCCGTGGATGTCGAACTCGTTGCCGAGATATTTCTCGCCCATCACGGAGCACTCCAGATGCCATCCCGGGAAGCCTTCGCTCCACGGACTTGGCCAGTGCATGATGTGCTCGGGCTCAGCCTTCTTCCAAAGGGCGAAATCGTACGGAGCCTTCTTGTCGCTCTGTCCGTCAAGTGTGCGTGTTCCTTCACGGGTGTCGTCCAGAGTGCGCCCGGAAAGGATTCCGTAGTGGTGATCCTTGTTGTATTTCTCCACGTCAAAGTACACGGATCCGTTGGAGATGTAGGCGTAGCCCGCGTCCAGAATCTTCTTGACGGTCTCGATCTGCTCGATGATGTGCCCCGAGGCTCTCGGCTCGATGGATGGCGGCGCCACGTTCAGCAGGCGCATCGCCTCGTGGTAGCGGAACGTGTAGGTCTGCACAACCTCCATAGGCTCAAGCTGTTCCAGCCTTGCCTTCTTGGAGATCTTGTCATCTCCCTCGTCGGCGTCGTGCTCAAGGTGTCCCACGTCGGTGATGTTCCGCACGTAGCGGACCTTGTAGCCAAGATGCCTGAGCAGTTTGAAAAGCACATCGTAGGTTACTCCCGGACGGGCGTGTCCGAGGTGAGCCTCTCCGTAGACCGTCGGCCCGCAGACGTACATTCCCACGTGTCCCGGTTGGATCGGCTTGAAAAGCTCTTTCGTTCGAGTAAGAGTATTTGTCAGAAATAGTGGTCTCATATTCAGAAATAATAAATAGTTGTCAGTCAATCTTTTTGCCGGTCAGACGCTCGTATACCGTCCTATAGGCTTCGCCGACGTGGCCGTTGTCCCTGCGGAAACGGTCCTTGTCGAGTCTCTCGCCGGTGGCGATGTCCCAGAAGCGGGCGCTGTCCGGAGTGATGTCATCGCTCATCACGAGCCGTCCATCCGACAGGTGGCCAAACTCGATCTTGAAGTCCACCAAGGTGATGCCGATCTCCTTGAAGACCGGGGTCAGGATGCTGTTGACCTGCTTTGTCAATGAATATATCCGTTCAAGTTCTTCCTTGCTCACGAGGCCGAGGGCGACGGCGTGGTAGTCGTTGATGATCGGGTCACAGAGGATGTCCGACTTGTAGCAGAGGTCGTAGACCGGCTCCTTAGGCACGATACCTTCTTCCAGCCCAAGCCTCTGGGCCATCGAGCCGGCGATCACATTCCTGACGATCACCTCCATCGGGATCACCTGTGATTTCCAGCAAAGCTGCTCAGTGTCAGAGATCTGCTTGATGAAGTGCGTAGGCACTCCACCTTTCTGCAACAGTCTGGAGATCTCGCAGGAGATTCCGTTGCAGTAGATCCCCTTGTCCTTGATCACCGCCTTCTTGATCTTGTTGAACGCCGTGATCTCATCCGTGAAATGTATGATCACCTTCTGCGGGTCATCCGTCTCGAAGATCTTGATGGACACCCCATCGTGAATGATATTCCTCTTCATTTATTACCCGATAAAATACCTGACGGCGTTCTCGAACAGTGGCTGCTCGAGGTCGGCCTCTATGTTCTTCAACAGGTTCCTCTCGTACCTCTCGCTGTGACCCATCTTCCCCAGAATCTGCCCGTTGCGGCTGATGATGCCCTCGATCGCATAGTAAGACCCGTTCGGATTGTAAGGCGACTCCATCGTAGGATCGTCCGTCAGCGGATCAACGTACTGGAACGCCACTTGACCGTTGGCGAACAACTTCTTGGCCAACTCCTCGCTCACAACAAACTTGCCCTCACCGTGGCTCACCGGAATAGCATATTCATCCCCGATCGCCATCCCCTTGAGCCAAGGAGAGTTTGTGGAAGCCACACGGGTCGTCACCATCTGGGAGATGTGCCTGTTGATGTCGTTGCGGAACAGGGTAGGAGAGTCCTTCGTCACCTTGCCGAGCTCACCGTAAGGCAGCAGACCCGACTTCACAAGTGCCTGGAAACCATTGCATATTCCTAAAATCAGACCACCACGGGACAGCAGTCCCTCGATCGCCTCCGCGATGTCCTTGTTGTTCAGTACATTGGCGATGAACTTGCCGCTTCCGTCCGGCTCGTCACCGGCCGAGAATCCACCGCTGAGCATCAGGATCTGACAATCCTCGATGTTCTTCTTCATCTCGGCGATTGACTCGAACACATCCTTGTCCGAAAGGTTGCGGAACACGGAAGTGCGGATCTCGGCTCCCGCCTTGCGGAAAGCTTTCGCCGAATCGTAGTCGCAGTTTGTGCCCGGGAACACCGGAAGGTAGGCGATAACCTTATCGACCTTCGGTCCCTTATATTCAAGATCCGCCTTCTTTGCCTTGAACGGCTTCACACCCTCCATGCCCTTAGGCAGCAGCCTCTTGAAGTCTGGCTTGCTGACTGCGGGGTAAACCTTCTCGAAGAGCGACGCGTTGAAATCCATCATCTCGAAGATGGAAAGTTTGGTCCCGTTCACACGGACGTTGCCGTCCTCACCGGAAGTTACGGTGCCGATCTCGACCGCGTTCTCGAAATCAAGCGCGCTGCCGTCGGTCTCCACCACGATGGAACCATAGCTTAGATTGAACAGCTCGTCCTCCGAAAGGTTGACGTCGAACCCGAACGCGTTGCCGAAGCTCATCTTGCAAAGCGCCTCTGCCACTCCACCGAATCCTACCGCCCAACCGGCCACGATCGTGCCGTCCTCTATCTTTTCCTGAATATGATTCCAGTTCCTCTTGAGCTGCTCCGTGTCAGGCATCCTGTCAGCGAGCGGAGTATGCTTCACGAGGTAGAGGCGGTCTCCCTCCCATTTGAGTTCCGGAGAGATCACCTTGTCAGCCTTTACCGGAGTGATACCGAACGCGATAAGGGTCGGCGGTACGTGGATTGTCCCGTCCTCGGTCTCGAAGGATCCACTCATCGAATCCTTGCCTCCAATGGAAGCCAGCCCAAGCTCCTTCTGCATCTTCAGAGCGCCGAGCAGAGCCGCCGTCGGCTTGCCCCATACCTTCGGATCAGCTGTCATCCTTTCAAAATATTCCTGGCAAGAGAATCTCATTGTCTCCCAATGGCCTCCCGCCGCCACGACCTTGCTGCAAGCCTCGATGAATGAATATGCCGCACCGTGGTAAGGGCTCCAGTCGCAGATGTCAGGGTTAAAGCCGAACGCCATCATGCTGGCTGTGTCGGTATAACCCTTGACCGGAAGTTTCTGCACTGAGACCTGGGTCTCGGTGGTCTGTAGCTCGCCTCCGAACGGCATCAGCACGGTGGAACGGCCGATGGTGGAGTCGAACATCTCTATAAGGCCTTTCTGGCAGGTCACGTTCGGATCCTGCAGGTTGGCGAACATTCTCTCTTTCAGGTTCTTGCCCGGTACGTCGCGGAAGAACGGATCCCTGTCCTCGACCGCTCCGATAGTGGCCTTTGAATAATGCTTCGCACCGGCGCTGTCGATGAACGCTCTGGTGAGATCCACAACGACCTTGTCGCCGTAGAACATCCTCATTCTGGCGGTGTCGGTGACCTCGGCCACGTGCGTCACCTCGATATTCTCTGAATGGCAAAGCGCCTTGAATTCCTCCTCGTCCTTGGCTTCCACTACGACGGCCATACGCTCCTGGGACTCGCTGATGGCCAGTTCCGTGGAGTTCATTCCGCTGTATTTCACCGGAACACGGTCGAGGTAGATGTCCAGACCGTCGGCAAGCTCACCGATGGCGACGCTCACCCCGCCGGCTCCGAAGTCGTTGGACTTCTTGATCAGCCTTGTGGCTTCCGGCCTTCTGAAAAGCCTTTCCAACTTTCTCTCCTCCGGAGCGTTACCCTTCTGGACCTCACTTCCGCAAGTCTCAAGGGACTCCTCTGTGTGTTCCTTTGAGGAACCTGTCGCCCCGCCGATTCCGTCGCGTCCGGTGCGTCCGCCGATCATCAGCACGACATCCCCGGCCTTAGGGCTTTCCCTTCTCACGTCCCCGGCCTTCACCGCTCCGACAACCGCTCCGACCTCCATTCTCTTGGCCGTGTAGCCCTCGTGGTAGATCTCGCGGACGTGGGTTGTCGCAAGACCGATCTGATTGCCGTAGGAGGAATATCCCTGGGCGGCCTTCCTGGTGATGACCTTCTGCGGGAGCTTGCCCGGAAGTGTCTCGCTGACAGGTTTGTAGATGTCGCCGGCACCGGTGACACGCATTGCCTGATAGACGTAGGAGCGTCCTGAGAGCGGATCCCTGATGGCTCCGCCCAGGCAGGTGGCGGCCCCGCCGAACGGCTCGATCTCCGTAGGGTGGTTGTGGGTCTCGTTCTTGAACATCAGCAGCCATCTCTCGGTCTGCCCGTCCACATCCACATCTATGAATATGCTGCACGCATTGTTCTCCTCGCTGACCTCCAAGTCGTCCAGCAAACCGTTCTTCCTGAGGTATTTCGCCCCGATTGTGGCCATATCCATCAGGTTCAGTCCCTTCTTCTCGCGGCCTGTTTCCGAGCGCATCCTCAGGTACAGGGCCATCGTCCCGTCGATGTCCTCCTTGATGAAGGAATCCTCCACGTCGATGCTTTCCAATTCCGTCGTGAATGTCGTGTGGCGGCAGTGGTCGCTCCAGTAGGTGTCCAGAATCCTGAGTTCGGTCTCGTTCGGATCCCTGCCTTCCTCGGTGAAATATTTCACAACCTCGGCGAGGTCGTCGGCGTTCATCGCAAGGCCCATCTTTTTGCAATATGCTTTCAGATCGTCCCCGCTCATATTCCTGAATCCCTCCAGCACGGGAACCGGCTTGACCGCCGCGTGTTCCGTGTCGGCCAGTTTGCTCAGGTCTTTCGCGCGGGACTCCACCGGATTGATGTAGTAGTGGCGGATCTTCTCAAGCGTCTCCTCGGAGGCGTCGGAGTCCACGATCAGAAGTTTGGAACTCTTTATGCTGATCCGCGCCGTGGGGTCGATCAGGTGCACGCAGTCCACAGCCGAGGCCGCCCTCTGGTCGAACTGGCCCGGCAGGTACTCGACAGCGATGTACTTCGCTCCGTCCAGATCGATCGAATCTGTGACAGAGTCGGTCACAATCTCTCCGAAGACGCTGTAGCGGCTCTTCTCCAGAAGATCGGGCGTGAATCCGAACAAGTCATAAACATTAAGCAGCCGAAGCGTTTTCAGCTCCAGCTGCAGGTTCTCGTTGAGTTCCCCCAGGAGGCTCTTTGCCTCCACCTGGAACTCCGGGTGTTTCTCCACGAAAATGCGGTAATTGGACATCTTTGCAAGTTCTTTATTGTCTATTGCAAAGTTAGCCTTTTCGGGTTACATTTACAAATTTTCGCCGTGATTGCCAACTGATTGTGAATGAATATATTCGTAAATACAGCCCGGTGGATTTGGAGGGCAGGGTTTTGTAAAATGTTGAATGTCAAAGGGTGATGTTCCACCTTTTGACATTCAATGAATTGCGGATTTGTATCAGAAACTGGTGGGATGTGGCTCCAAAGTGGGGTGGCTAATCGATCCATTGGCTGAAGAACCGCCAGATCTCGGAGCAGGTGTCCATATCCTTGTCGGACCAGGAATGGTCGCCGCCTTCGACTTTGTAGAGCCAGACTTCGGTGGGTCTGCCGCCTTTCACTGCCGGTTTGCCGCCAGTGAATTGATAGAGTGTGACTTGATTGCGGCCATCCCGGCGAGGAAGTTCGGTGACATATTCCTCTGTGCAGCCATTGACGGCGATGATTCTGCTGACCGCCGCCGGAACGGGAATGTACGCTCCCCAGCCGCCTTTGTTCTCCGGGTCGCCGAGCCATTCGGAAGTGTGGTCCTGTGTGCCGTGAACCTCCATGAAAGGAAGTGGATGCTTGTAGGAATATTCCGTCTCCATCCAGTTGAACTGCAGTCCTGCTATCGAGGCCATGGCCTTGAAGGCTTTCGGAGCCCGCATCGCTATCAGGTAGATGATGTCTCCGCCGTTGGACATTCCGGTGAGAAAGGTGTTCTTGGGGCTGAGATCGAATCTCTTCTGGAGTTCTTTGGAAAGGGCGATGAGGAACTTCACGTCATCGGTCTTCATCCCTTTCTGGGACGGATAGCGGACATTCCAGCCCGGTTTCCCTTTCGGATTCTTTATCCCTTGAGGGTAGCATACGGCGAACCCGTTCCGGTCGGCGACATCCATCATCGCTTTTTTGCCCTTGAGGGCCGAGCCGCCGTAGCCGTGGAGGACAATCACGAGCGGGGCTCCTGCCTTGAGTCCTTCAGGACGGTATAGGTAATATTCCCGCTCAAGTCCCTGATTTTTCATTGTGTAACGCTCGCACCGTTCCTTTACTGAATATTCCTGTGCCGGACTTTCGCTGGAAGATAAGGACGCTTCGACAGGCTCAGCGTCCGGTTGGCTTGGTACCAGGTTATCGGTCGCTTCGGCAGGGACTGCGTCCGGTTGGCTTATGACTTGATATAAGGTGTACTTGTCTGTCCGGTCGCTGAGCTTGTCGAAGCGACTGTCTATCGTATTGCCATACCCATTGCTTCCCAAAGCGCTGCCAATGGCCAGGAGCGCCGCGATGATCGTGGAGGATAACATGCTGATTGATTGGCTTTTAATGAATATCCTCCCGTCGGATATGGCGGGAGGATAATGTTTATTATTCTGATTTACAAGTTGTTAGTCTCCACGCACTATTTGTTCTCGGCAGCCTCAACGGCCTTGAAATAGCGGTAAGAGTTGACCTTGAGCTCACCGGCGGCCGGCTCGTCAAGCACAACGACACCATTCTCGTGCAGCTGAAGGGCAGAGAGGGTGACATAGTGGCTTACAGGTCCCTCGATGGCGTCCTTGACAGCCTTGGCCTTCTTGCCGCCGAAAGCGAGGACGAGAACCTCCTTGGCACCACACACTGTGGCGACACCGACTGACATGGCCTGTTTAGGAACCTTGTTCACATCGTTGTCGAAGAAACGGGAGTTTACCTCGAGAGTGTCCTGGGTGAGGGTCATGACCCTTGTCCTGGAGTTGAGGGAAGAGAACGGCTCGTTGAACGCGAGGTGTCCGTCCTCGCCGACTCCGCCGAGGAACAGGTCGATTCCTCCGGCAGCCACGATGGCCTTCTCGTAATCCTCGCACTCTTTGGCGAGATCAGGAGCGTTGCCGTTGAGGATGTGGATGTTGCCGGCCGGAACGTCCACCTTGTCGAACAGATTCTTGTGCATGAAGCTGTGGTAGCTCTCAGGATGGCTCTCAGGAAGCCCTACATATTCATCCATGTTGAATGTGATGACATTCTTGAAGGAGATCTCTCCGGCCTCGTACATTCTGACGAGCTCGGCATAGACATCCAGAGGAGTGGAGCCGGTAGGCAGTCCGAGTACGAATGGCTTGTCGGTCTTCTCAGCCTTTGCCTTGATGGCGGCGGCAATGTGGTGGGCGGCCCAGATAGAGCCTTCCTTCTTTGTGTCTCTGATGATTACTTTCATGATGATATTCTTTTAATATGTTATTTCAATCTTAGGAAAACTTCGATGGCTTGATATTCGGCCATTCCGAGTTCGTCATATAACCTTGCGGTGTTCTGTGTGCGCTCCTCGGCCCTCTGCCAAAACTCCCTCGGGTCATCGCCCGGGAACGGAACGATGTCTTTCTGGGAAAGGTGGCGGAAGATGGCGTGGCGCTTCTCGATGAGCTCGTCAGGGCTGATCGGAACGGCCATGTCAACTCTCCAGAGCTCCCACTCCATCCAGGCACCTCTGTAGAGCCAGATCGTGGTGTCGTTCAGCCAGTCGTTGCCTTCCTCCTTGAGCTGTTCGATGGCCTCAAGGGCGGCCTCGGTGCAGACCCTGTGCGTTCCGTGAGGGTCGGCGAGGTCACCTGCCATGTAGATCTGGTCAGGGTGGATCCTGACGATCAGCTCCTTGATAATGTCAAGGTCTTTCTGTGTGCGAGGCAGTTTCGTCACTCCGCCCGACTCGTAGAACGGCAGGTTGAGGAAGTGGACATTGGTGTTGTCGTTGAGGCCGAAGCTTCTGTCCGCTCCTCTGGCCTCGCTGCGGCGGATGG
>ERZ1034687.422-NODE-422-length-26701-cov-27.000563_pt1 | contig 26701 bp, 27 predicted proteins | sample MGYA00520704_ERZ1034687 | MGnify/ENA primary metagenome ERZ1034687 (study PRJEB33766, sample SAMN09781762) | gut metagenome | biome: gut microbiome | host: Homo sapiens | place: Madagascar | study: EMG produced TPA metagenomics assembly of the PRJNA485056 data... | reverse complement strand
ACTAAAGAAAGAATCTTGATCTAAAGTTAACAAATATTTAAAATTGTTATTTAAATTATTCTTCCCAAATTATACTTGCGATATGAAAAATAAGCAAGATGAAACAAAAGAAATTATTTTAACAATGACTCCATTAAAGGACGGAGAAAAAAGACCTTTTATTATAGATAAAACAAATTATGATGATGTAATAGATGGAATTAAAGCAATAAGTTTAGTGAAGTTTAGTGCAGATTCAGAACAAGAAAAAGAATTTAAGCCGGCAAATGAGCTGGCTGAAAAAATAGCTGAAAAAATGAAAGCTAATAGAGAAAAAATAAATAGCATTAAACAAAAAGAAAGCAAATTTGAATGTCGATTAAGTAAATGGGTAAACTTTTTAAGAGGTACTGGTTTTTATAGTCAAGATGAAATTAATAAAATGACTTTGTATACTCTTGAGCAAACGTGGGCAAGATTCCAAAGATATGAGGGTAATAAAACTCAAATCATTTATCGTGCAGCAGGAGCTGAAATAAAAGAACCTATTATATGAACAGAAGATATTCAATAGATATAAGGAGGACACACTTTATGGCAGATAATTTAATGCAGACTCGCTTTGGTTCGAGAGAAATCTGTAATGTTGTTTTTAAAGCAAAAAGTCAAAAAAAGATAGGTAATAAAACTTTTGAAAAAGGTGAACCTGTATACATTTTTGATTCATTAAAAACATCAAGCCTTGAAAGTGCCGCAACTTCCGTATATGCTACTGGCGGTAGAGGAAATAGCCGTTTAGTTGCGTGGGAAGGTGAACAGAATAGCCGTTTGGTTACCTTCTAAAATAAACCCTTGAATTGCGGGAACTTCTTTGAGATTTTATATACTAACTTATTATGGTGACATGAATAAGGGCTAAGAGTAATTATCTTAGGTATAGTAAAAAATATAAAATTATGAGATAATCCGCAGGTAAGTTAATTATTATTCTACTGAAAAAGGAGACTTTTATTTATGACTCCAAGTGAGATTAAACCCGGAATGAAATTTGGACATTGAGAAGTAATAAAATTTGATCACACCAATGAACATCGTATAAAATATTTTTTATGTAAATGTGATGTTTGTGGAACTTATCGTCCAGTTAGAGGGACATCTTTAATTAATGGTATTTCTACTGCTTGTTCTAAAGCTTGTAATAACACTATTATTAATTTAAAATTTGGAAAATGATTAGTTTTAAAGAAAGATAAAAGTAGATCAAATTATTATATTTGTCAATGTGAATGTGGAACAATAAGAAGCATTAATGGTTCTACTTTAAAAAATGGAATGTCTAAAAGTTGTGGGTGTTTAAAACGAGAAAAAGCGAAACAAAAAAATCAAGTTAAGGCACAGGAGCATATTGATGAAAAGTATGGAAAACTCACAATTATAAATTATAAATTAAAAGATGAAAATTATTGGTATAAATGTAAATGCGAGTGTGGAAACAATATTTGAGTAATTGGAAAAAATTTATTTAATCATAATACAACGTCGTGTGGTTGTATTAATTCTAAAGCTAATGAAGAAATGAATAGAATATTATTAAAGTTTAATATTCCATTTAAGCGTGAATATAAATTTCAAGATTGTAGAGATAAATTACCATTACCTTTTGATTTTGCTTTATTTAATGATGAAAATGAATTAATTGGTTTGATTGAAAATAATGGTAGTCAGCATTATTCTGCAAGAGGTACTCAATGAAACACACCAGAGCGTTTGATATATACACAGAAACATGATTATATAAAACAAAAATACGCTGAGGATAATCACATTCCATTACTTATAATTCCATATCAATATTTTAATGAGTTAGAAAAATTTTTAACAACTTCAGATTTCTGGGCAATTATAATTAAAAACTTCAACGACTAAGTGCCTTTTAATAAGGACAGTGAGGGATACTTAAATAATTTAATAAACCACGCTATTATTTAAGTAAAGATATAGTCTATCTAATAAGAAATTATTTAGAATAAATGAAAACGGTAACATTTACTATGGAGGACGCTTTAATTTCGCCCTTAACATTTAGTATCTTATCAGGTGCAGGACTTGATGAATATAGTGAAACAGTTGCAAAAGTACATTTTAGTGAAACATTTAAGTGTGAAGAAGCAGGCAAAATTGATATAGCTTCTAAGATGCCTACTGTTAGAACTGGTTTAACTGGTGGTATTGTTGCTCCCGGCACAACTGGCACAGCAGATTTCTACACAATTTATGCTTATCAGATTGATGAGTATGGTAATATGGGTGTTCCTGTAGAAGGAGCTATGGCAGCTGCTAAACCGGAGCCTGCAACAGGTGAAGCACTTACAGTTATTTCAAATGAAAACTTCAAAGTTAATGAATACTATATGATTGATTGTTATGTATATGCGAATGCAAGCACATTAACAGTTACGCCTGAAAACTTTGCAGGAACATATTATATTGAGGCAGAAACATTATTTAGACGTGAGCAAGATGGCGTTGATCTTCCGGCTCAATTTATTATTCCAAAAGGCAAAGTTCAGTCAAATTATACATTCTCAATGGCTTCAACTGGTGATCCAAGCACATTCACATTTACAGTTGATGCTTTCCCTGATTATGTACAATTTGATAGAAGCAAAAAGGTGTTATTTGCAATCAATATCTTAGGTTAATATATAAATATGGAGCAAAAAATGCTCCATTAAAATCACGAGTAAAAGGAGAATATTAAAATGAAAAATTCAATTTTCGATTTAGTAAGCAACTTAGATATTAAACAAGAGGAAGTTACAATTACTTTTAATAATCAAAATGTAAAAGTAAAAAGCTATATTCCCTTTGAAGATAAAAGAAGATTAATACAGTTTGTAATTAATCAAAATAGAAGAAATAAAAATACTGGTATGTTATCGAGATATGATATTGATAAGAAATTAGATATTGCCCTCGTTAATTACTATACAGATTATAAATTTGATAATATTGCAGATAGTGATGCAATAAATGAAGCATATGATATATTAGAAACACAAGGATTTTTCCAAAATTTGGTAAATACCATACCAAAGAAAGAATATGATTATATTACAGAAATGCTTCAATATGAAATTGATAATGATAATAAGTTCAAATTGACTATGGCTGGTTCAATTGATGATTTAATTAGTAAATTTGGTGACGGTCTGGGCAACTTAGAACAAGCTATGAAAGAATTAGAAAATTTTGATGAAAATAAATTTAAACACGTTTCTGATTTGGCACAAAGACTTGGAATAAAGTCTAATGTGATAGCTTTTGAGCAAAAGGACGATAAAACTGACAAATAAATAATAACTGCCCGATTCGTTGAGGTTGCTCTTGATGGATCGGGCATTTTTTTTATGGAGTTGAGAAGATATGCCCGATCAATTACCCACAAGTAATAAAGATATAAGAGAATTATTAGAAAATCAAAGATCATATAATTTTTTATGTTATAATAAACAAATATTTGAAATTTATACTGGAATGGTTAATAGTATTAGCGATCCAATTAATTATGTTCTTGATAAAGAAAATAATGATGTTAGCGTAAAAAATATTGAAAAAATGACTAATTTTTTAAATGAAAATTTAGGTAATCAAGAAGTTAATCAAGCTTGAATTGATTTTGTTCAAGATTCAAGAAAATTATTAAACTCAAAACAAGTTCAATCTGCTAAAACTTATGAAAAAACTTTAACAACACAAGTGATAAATATTTTAAATAAGTATACTGGTCATGTTAATAGTGATAAGCAAAATGTTACAGAAGTATTAAATAAAGCAATTAGCAATTACAATAAAAGTAGTAGTTCTTCCAAAACTGTTAAAAAAAGTTTACAAGGTTTATTTTCTGCTTTTTCTGGTGATATGACTGAAAAAGCTTTAAATAATGCAGTAAATCAGCATTTAAAAGATATAAAACAACAAGTATCTATTAATTTAACCGGAAATCAAACATATAAAGATATGCAAACAATATATGGAAAAAAAAGTATAACTGATATACAAAGTGGTAAAAAATTTATTGAACGTAATGTAAGCAAAAAAGGTAGAGTAAGTTCTGTAACTTATGATGATAACTATGTAAAAATAGATGCTATGATAGAAGATAAAGGTAGTACAAAAGGCAAATCTATATATACATTAGGAGTAAAATCTCATTATTCTGCCCAAGCTGGTACATCAAAAATACAAGGAGTAGCTTCTTCTTTGAGAAAAGTTATTAATTTATATAATGCTTATGCAATGAGATGGGGCACTATAAATAGAGGTTCCACTGCTTACTGAAAATATTTAAACTATTTAATGTATGATGCTCAAGCTAAAATAGAAGTTACTAAGAGATTGGTGTATGGAGCTTATGCAGGAGAAGCTGATTTTTTAGTTGATTATACTTTAGATACAAATGGAAATTTTCATGTTTATATAGTTACTTTTAATGATATGTTAAAATATTTATCAAAAAATAGCAAAGTTGCTATTATTAAAAGTAATAGTAGCAGAAAAAATATAACTATGACAGATTTTAGTAAAGAAAGTGTAACAGTAAATGAAACTAATTTATTAGATAATGCACAATTTCCTGCTTTGAGTTTAAATATAAAAAGTGTATATAAAGCAACACATTCAGGCAATTAAATAGAAGGAGATGAAAAACATTGGCTAATAATGACCAAATGAATTTAACCTTTTACTTTGATTATAAAAGTAATGAGGCTGGCTTAAAAGAAGTTATGTCATCTCTTGATAAGTTAGAGATTAGAGCTGAAGAAGCTATGAGATTAAATCCTCAAGGGCTAAATTCAGATGATTTAGAAAGAAATATTGAAAGATATAGATTAATGGTTGAACGAATGAGAGATGCCATTAATAATGTCTGAGATATTGATAAAAAAGGTTTTAATCTTGATGATATATGAGAATATGATCCTTCATTAGCTGCTGCTTTTGAAAAAGGACTTGGTGGTGTTTCCACTAATATAAGACAAGTAGATAGGGACATAGAAACCAGTGGAGTTACTATTGGTAATTACACTGAAAGATTAGATAATTTTAAAACTTCATTAGTAAACGCTTTTAGATATAATGTTGTTAATAATTTTATAGATTTACTAATGGGACAAGTTCAAGGTCTTACAAATTATATTAGAGAACTTGATACAGCATTAAACGATATACGAATTGTAACAGGTAAGACGGCAGATGAAATGCTTGATTGGTCTGAAAAAAGTATTGCTGCTGCAGAAAATCTTGGACGTAGTGCAACAGAATATGCTAAAGCTGCATTGATTTATTATCAGCAAGGTTTACCTGACGATCAAATAACAGACCGTACTAATGCAACTTTAAAATTAGCTAATGTTTCAAAACAATCAGTAGAAGAAGTAGCAGATCAATTAACCGCTATATGAAATAACTTTGATGATGGCTCTAAATCAATGGAGTATTATGCAGATGTCATTACAAAATTAGGTGCTGATACTGCTTCAAGTTCAGATGAAATTGCAACTGGTATTCAAAAGTTCGCATCAGTAGCACAAACGATTGGTTTGAGTTATGAATATGCTACGGCAGCTTTAACAACTATTACAGCTACGACAAGAGAAAGTGCTGAAGTAGTTGGTACTGCATTAAAAACAATCTTCTCAAGATTCCAAGGTTTAAAATTAGGTGAAACATTAGATGATGGCACAACTTTAAATCAATATTCTGAAGCTTTAGGAAAGATTGGCGTTAATATTCTTGATGATAATGGAAATCTTGAAGAGATGGATGAAATCATTGATGATATTGGTGCTAAATGGGCAACATTAACTAAAGCTCAACAAATGGCAACAGCCGAAACAGTAGCGGGTACAAGACAATACACGCAAATGACAGCATTATTTGCGAATTTTGATTTCTTTAAACAAAATATTGAAAGTGCAGAAAGTTCACTTGGTGCATTAAATCAGCAAAATGAAATTTATTTAGATTCAGTAGAAGCTAAACTTGATCAATTAGGTGCAACAGCAGATAGCATTAAGTTTGATTTGTTTATGGGAACAGATTGAGGAACTGCTATTGACGCTCTTAATACAATTCTTAAAGGTACAAGAGGTTTAATAGATGATTTTGGTGGTTTAAGTGGAATTTTAGTAACAACTGGGGCATTATTAACTAAAACATTTGCTCCTAAGTTAATTACTGATTTTGCTACGAAAACTTCAAAAATGATTAATGATTGAAATAAATTAGATAAAAAAGTTTTTACTAATTTAAGTAGTCTTAATACAACATCATTTAAAGATACTGTTAGTTCAGTTAATTTCTTTACAGAAGCTTTAACTAATGGCTCCGAAGAGTATAAAGAGAATATTAGAATTGCAAATAGTATTTTATCAATAGGAGGACAAGAAGCTGTTGATCAATATAATGAAATTATACACAGTATTCAACAAGCAAGTAATTCTATTGATAGAATGATTGATAATAGCTTAGGACAAGCTTCAAGGAAAAGCGGCTCGTCCAATGGAAATAATCTTTTTGAATGAGGAAAGGCTTTAAATGATTCTGATACTTATTATAAAAATTTAACAGCAAGTCAAAAAGGTGCATTTACTGATAGTATGATTGATACTCTTGATCGCTTAGGTTTAGCACAAACAACTCAAGATCAACTTTTAGAGAAAATTATACAGCATACTGAAAGTGGAAAGACGACAAATGAAATTTATAGATTAAGTATTGAAGATATTAAACAAGCTTTAATAGAACAAGGCTCTTCAACAGCAGAAGTTGCTAAATGACTTGATGTTATTAATGGTAAAGAAGAACAACTTAAAAATATGAATGAGCAACTTGCAAAAGCCCAAGAAACACAAAAGTTTGTTAAAGGTATATCCGCCGCAACAATTGCAGTTCAAGGACTTTTTACAGTATTACAAAAAGGTGCTGAAGAAGATTATTTAGGAGCTTTAAGTTCAGGATTGATGTCGGCTGGTATGGCAGTTTCAATGTTTAATCCGCTTATAGGTGGAACAATTACTTTGGTAGGTACTATTGCAAGTGGAATTGGAACAGCTTTAGATCAAGCTAAAGAAAAACAGAGAGAAGCTGTTGAAACAGCATTAGAAACTTCAAAAACTTATTCTGATTCTGTAAAAACTTTAGATTCTTCAATTAATACTTATCAAAAACTATCTCAACAAACTTCATTAACAGATGAAGAACAACAAAAATTAAATAGTGCTATCTCTCAATTTCAAAATATTATAGGTACAGATGATGATTTTATTGCTTATTATGATGAAAAAGGAAACGCTGTTTATAAAACTGCTGAACAAGTACAGAAATTAATTGATAAATGAAAAGAAGAAAAAGAAGCTGCAATTAGTGCTGCAAAAGAATCTTCTAAATCTTTAGCTCAAGACAATTTAGATGATTATCAAAAACAGGTTGATAAAATGTACGAATATCGTACTAAAAAAGATAATGCAGAACAAGCAAAGGCTATTATAAATAGTGCGAAAAATCAAAATAGAGCTTTAACTGGGCAAGAAAGAGCAAAAATTTCTGGTTTAACTGGTTTAGCAGATTTGGGAACAACAGATGCTATTGAGAAACATGTTAATGAATTAATTAATCATATAGATATTGAATTAGATAATGCTAAAAAAGCTATTGGTGAAGATTGGACTGATTTAGATAATTATATTCAAACAGTAATTTCTGGTGAAACTTTAAATTATAATGATAAAAATTATGCTAAATTAGGAAGCTATATAGAAGAAAGTTTTAAAGATGCTTTTGATAAAGGCATAGTTGATACTGAAAATTTCCAAACAAAATTTGAACAACTTATTCCACAAATTTTTAGTGCAATTAATGATCCTAAAAATCAAATTGACATTGATAAATTATTATCTGGTGATGAAGATACTGCTCAAAAGTTTGAGCATATATTAAAAGATTTAGTTGGAAATAATCCAGATTTAGAGGATATGAAAGATATTCTTGATACTATGATAGATAGTTGAGAGAATAATGCTGATGCAGCAAATGAAGCAGCCGATGCAGCATATAATTTTGCGGGTACTGTAAGTAATTGAGATTCACAATTATCAGGATTTAAAGATGTAATTGATGAAGCCCAGTCGGCCTTAGAAGAATTTTCTGAAAAAGGTAGTTTATCTTACGATACAATGGTTGCTCTTAATTCTGCTTTTGGTGATATAAGTGGATATGAAGAGTTTGCTAATCAATTAGCAAATGGATCAATGACTGCTGAACAATTCAAAGAAGGCATTGAGCAATTAGTCTCTACATATTATACAGAAAAAGTTGCTTTAGAAGGAGTTACTGATGAAAATAAAGCTCAATTAGAAATGATGCTTAGATCATTGGGTATAACTAATGCTTCACAAGTAGCTAATGCTTCTTTAGCAAAAGAAATTTATGCCCAAGGTAACGCAGCAATAGCAGCAGGTGAAGATAGCTCTAAATATGAAGCCGCTTTAAAAGAAATGGGTTATGGAGCAATCTTTGCTGATAAAGCAACTTATGAATTAAAACTCCAAATGATTGCTGCTAATGAGACTAATATGTCTTTTGACGAACAAATTGCAGCTATTGAAGCTTTAGGAAATAAAGCGATAGAATCCGGCTATAAAATTAAATTTATGATTAATTCTGCTAACGCTGCGTCGAAAGTAGAAAATTTAGCAAGAGCATTACAGCGTACTGGATTAAGTGCAGAAGAAGCTTATAATCAAGCTCAACAATCTATTTTAAATAGCATGCAAAGTGAGTTTGAAAAAGGCTTAAAAGATTATGAATTTAAAATGCCAGATATCGACTTGGGAGGCTATGGCTCTGGAAGTGGAGGCGGTGGTGGCGGAGGATCTTCATCAAAAGAAGAAGATTATGAAGCTACTATTGATAAGTATGAAAAGAAAACAAAAGCGATTGAAGAACTTGAAAGAGAAATATCAAATCTTAATAATGAAGTTAGTGATACAGAATCTTTATTAGAGAAAAATGAATTATTAGAAAAAACAAATAAATTATTAGAACAAGAAAAAGAACTTCAATTAGATTTAAACAATGCCCGTGATAAAGAGATTGCTCAAAATGTTCAACAATTAAAATCTATTGGTTTTGATATTGAATATGATCCAGAGCAAGATAAATTATTAATAAATAATAAAGAACATATTAATGATTTAACTGCAGCTGGAGAAAAGACAACTTCTGAATATAGAAAAGAAATTGAACAAACAATTAAAGATACTGAATCCTTAAATGACTCAAATCAAGATGCCGCAGATAAATTTAAGGAACTTAATCGTCAAATTGAAAAGAATAATAAAGCAATTAAAGAAAATGCTTATAATGATTTTAAAAATCAACAAGATGATATATTATTTAACACAATATTCTATGAAAATTTAGAATCTGGAACATCAAAAGTTAGAGAAATTTATTTAGAAGTCTTTAATAATTGACAAGCTAAACTTGATGAAATGATTGCCAAGGGCATGACTTTAGCAGATGACGAAGTTCAAGAAGCAATTAAGAAACTTTATGATTTACAAGATAAGATTGATGACGCATCAGATAAAATTTATGAAAATCAAAAAGACAGAATAGATGATTTATTAGATTTCTTCTCAACTGCATCTCCAAAGGCAATTTCTTTAGTTGGTAAAAAGATAGATTTAACAAATCAACAGATAGCTGAAAACCTTGAAAAGGGCACAGAAGAATCTATTAACAAAGCCATTGAATTATATCAAGAATTATGAAAATATCAAAAACAAGCATTAGAACTTCAGAAAGAATTACTTGAACAACAAAAAGATGATTATGATGATGTTATTAGTGCTGTAACTGGTGCTATTGATAAAGAAATTGATAAATTAAAAGAAGAACAAGAAGCACTCAAAGAGCAGAATGAAGAACGTGAAAAAGAAATTGAGTTAATGAAACTTAAAGCAGCTCTTGAGTTGGCACAAAGCCAAAAAACTATTTTAGTTTATCATAAAAATAAAGGTTTTGTTTGAGAAGCAGACCAAGAAGCTATTGATGAAGCTAAGAAAAACTTAAATGAATTTTATGCAGATCAAGAGCAAGATGAAATACAGAAACGTATTGATGCTCTTGAAAAGTATAAAAATAAATGAAGTAGCATACCAGATGATATTGAACAAGCAGAAAATGAGATAAAAGCTGCCGAGATACTTGGCTCTGATTGACAATCTAAGATATTCAATATGCGTGAAGATGTTGTGGCAGAATTTGGTAAGAATTATAAAACAACATATGATGGCATTAAACAATTAGATGAACAAATCAATAATGGTTATACACCTATTGTTGAGAAAATAGAAGAACTTATTGCTAAATTAGCTGAACTTCAAGAGCAAGCAGAAGAAACAGCTAACAGTATGAACTTTGATACTGGATATTTTAAGAGTTATTATGCAAATGCTAATGGACAAGCTCCAACTGGATTAAAAACTGGTGATACTGTAACAACTATGGGAGGAACATATGTTGTTAGTACAACAGATCCGAAACAAGAAGGTTGAGGATATAATAAAGATTCTGGTTATTGAAGTAAATTACTTGGAGCAACAGAAGAAATTCAAAAGAGATTAGCTGCTCAAGATAGTGCCCGTTTAAATGGTAGTCAAGTAATGCAACCAGAATTACTTCAAGCAATTACTGATACACTGCAAGAAGAAATGCCTGAATTATTAACTGCAACTAATGAAGGCTTAAGTAATACAAGTTCTCAATTAAAGACTTTAAATGAAATTAGTTTAGACAAAATCTCAACTGATTTTAAGAATTATAGTTCTTCAATAGAAAAAGCAATTAATAATACTGATGCAAGTGCTAAAAATGCAAAAGCAAGTGCATCGTGGGCAAGCGATTCTGCGAGTGACGCTGCAAGATCGGCTTCAGATGCACAAAAATATGCTGAAGATGCTGCCCAGTCGGCAAGAGACGCTGCAAGATCAGCTTCAGACGCAGCAAGCTCGACATCAAGTTCGATTGAAGTCCATCATAGAGGAACAGACTCTGGATTAGCAGGAAATCCTACAAAAGTAAAAAATAATTTGTTTGAGCTTGCTAATGGCGGCTTAAAAAGCGATGAAGTATTATCAGTATTACAAAAGGGTGAAGCAATATTTACTTCACAGCAATTAGCAACATTAGGACAGTCTGTCAATAGTTTAATCTTATTAAATGATTTACAGCAAAAACAAATCCAATTTGGAATAACTCAAGGATTTAATAATAATGTTAATTCAATAAAACCTCAAGAAGGCAATAATATTTCATTTGGTGATATTAACATCAATATAACCGGAGTAGAAAATCAAGAGCAATTCGGTTCTGCTTTAAAGAACAATATAAAATCTATATTTGCACAAGCAGTTGCGGGCATATAATGTGCCCGCTTCATTGATAAAATGAGAAAAAAGGTGAAAAAAGATGGCAAGTAAAGAAGACATTGAAGCTATTAGGGCATTAGTTGACGAAATTTTAAATAATTATGATATAATGAATAAAAGAAAAAATTCTATTGAGATAACTTCTGGTATTGTTTCAAAAGTATCGGGGCAAAATTATACCGTTACTATTCAAGGAAAGGATATTGTTATAAAATCTCAATTAAATTTTAGTATTGGACAATCAGTTGGTGTTCTTGTGAACACTAAAACAAATAATAGATATTTATTAGGATAAAAGGAGGAAAATAGATGATAGCACCACAACTAAGATCTATTGGAGCTTTTGATGCAACAGATAATACAGAAATTCAATTCTCTGTTTCTGGTATTAATGCTTATACTAATAAAGTTATATTTACTGTATTTAATAATGAAACAAATGTGCAAGTACATCAAGGCACATACAACTTTTATTTAGATGAAATGTTTTTTGTATTACCTCCTGATATTTTAGTAAATGATGTTTATTATAAAGCATATATTCAAGTGGTAAGTCAAGATGGAGAGGTTTCACCAATAAGTAATTCTGTTGTTTTTTATTGTGAGCCAAAACCGATATTTAGATTTTTTGGATTAAATGATGTAATTAAAGTGTCTACAATACAATTATCAGTTATTTATGATAATACCAGTCAAAAGATTTATGACACTATGCAAAGTTATATAATTTCTTTATACGATTCAAAAGGTGGAGAAATATATAATTCTGACGTTGTTTATAGTCAACAAGAAATAGAAAATACTGGTAAAATTAGTGGCTTAGTGGAAGATGTCTATACTGCACGTGCTACTGGAGTTACTTTAAATGGCTTTATAATGGAATGCGAACAGACTTTTACTATTAAATTTGATATAGCAAAGACTTTTTCTGCGATAGAATTAGATAATTTATTTGATCGTGGGCAAATTAGAATTGCATCCAATATCATCGGATTAAAAGGTGAGATAACTGGTGAAGAAAAGTATACCCCTGATGGCATGATAGATTTATCAGATCCAGCCAATGAAGTTACTTTTAGTAAAGGTTTTGAAATAGAATCTGATTTTTATATTAAATTATGAATGAAACATATTGAAACTAATATTCAAGATAATTTTTTAGAATTAAGTAATGATAAAGGTTATTCTATTAAATTACGTTGAAGAAAATCAGACTTTAAAGAGAACAATGGTTTAGTATCCTATATTGAGCTTTTAGCAACAAATGGCATTTTAACTTATACGATGAAAAGTAATTATATTACGGAAGAAATTGCCCTAACTGATGTGTATTTTATAGGCTTAAAACGTAGAAATAATTTATATGAATTAAAAGTTTACAAAGTGGAGGCGGCATAATGATAACTTTAGGAACAAGTTTTGCTTTTGACCAATATTCTTTAGAACCAACTCCAACTAATGTTTCTAAAATAAAGAAAATATTATTAAAACGTGGAATTTATGATAAATTATTTGGTTCAGAAAATGTTGATTTAGATGAATACACTAATGAAGTACCTGCTTGAGATAAAGATACTTTTATTTCAGCTAATTTTGATGGGACTTTATTTGGTGGAAATGTTAATTTTTCAGTTGAAACAACAGATGAAATCAAATTAAAACGAAGAGAAAAAGGAACATATGTATGAGTTACATTATTGACATTACCAATTACAAAAGAAGAAGATTTTGGTTTTGTCTATTATGATAATTTAGGTAGTGCAAAAACAACTTATGAATATGCTATTGTTCCAGTGTACCAAGGAGCAGAAGGTTTTATGACTTTAGCAGAAGTATACTCTGACTTTGATGGTATATACATTGTGGGCAATGATAAAGCATATTTTGGATTTTTGAATTTAAGTTTTCCTAAGCCAACAAGAAAGAAAGAAAGTTCAGTTGTTACCACTCTTGATAATCAATATCCTTATATTATAAATAATAGTAAAACTAATTATAATACTGATTCTTGTTCAGCTACTTGGGTTGACACCGATGAAGACAGTGAATGAGGTTGAGATTTTGAAGATGGTTGAAAGTATAGAGAAGAATTTAAAAATTGACTTTATAATGGAAAAGCTAAAATACTTAAATATTATACTGGAAGAACTTGATTAATAGGAGTATCTGGCGAAATAACAGATAATATAAATGGTGTAGAAGAAAATACTATAACATCTTTTACTTGATATGAAATAGGTAATTACAAAAATCCTCAACATTTATATAATCAAGGATTAGTAAAAGAGGTGCAATAATGTATATACCAACAATGGAAGATTATGACTTATTTAGTCAACATATAAAAAATATATCTGTTAAGATAGAAATATTAAATAGTGAATTTGTTGTTATAGATTATATTATAGGTAACTTAATTTCTGATTCTTTTTCTATTGATGTTGATTCTGATATAAGACGTACAATAAGTTTGGTTTTAAGAATATCAAAAGAATACAATATGTTAGATGAAACTAAAAAAATTTGATTAAATAAATTAATTAGAGTTTGAATTGGTGAAGAAGTCTTATCAACTGGTAAAATTAAATGATATAATTTTGGAACGATGACTTTTGATAATGTCACTTATACAACTAATACAACTGATTATACATTACAAATAAATTGTATAGATTTAGTAGCTTTTTTAAATGGTTCTATTAAAGGTACTATTACAAGTCCTGTAAAAATACCAGCTTATGATGAAGAAACTAAAGAACCTATAACAATTTTTGAAGCTTTAAAATATACTATTACTCAACTTGGTGGGTTAAGTAAATATAATATTTATGATAATAAATTAGAAATACCCTATGACTTAGAATTTGATGCAGGCTCTTCTGTTTGGGATATTGTTACAGAAATTAATAGTTTACAAGCAGGATATGAATGTTTTTTTGATGAAGAGGGCACATTTTTTTATAAACCTATACCGACCACTGAAAATGATCCTGTTATTTTAAGTGAAGGTATGATGAAACAAATTACTATTAATGAACAAATTACAGATGATGTATCAACAGTTAAAAATATTATAAAAATTTATGGACAGACATTAGATGCTGATAGTACGATTAATATTAGTAATGTTACTACTAACACGACTAATGGTGATACAAAAGTCGAGTATAGAAATACATTTACTTTTAAATCAAATGATCCAAGTAATATAAGCAATAATAAATATTTTATTGTTAATAATTTTACTATCAATAGTGCAGTTAATTTATATTCTAATGAGATTTATACTTTCAATATTGATAATTATAGTTTAGCAAATGGTACTAATGGGGTAAATAGTGCTGTTTTGCTTTATCCAAATAACTTTTTATCAGATGTTCAAAATAGCCCAGATGGAATGTTTACTATTTTAGCAAAGAGTGATAAAACATATTATCAAGATCCGAATTATAAAAACGTTAATAAGACTAAACAAAGCAATGAATATAAAAAGAAATATAAAAATTTCTATCAATGTTGAACTCAAAATACTGCTGAAATGATAATGTATGAATGTTTTAATTCATACCCTAATAATAGTGGAATAATGTTTGATTTACGTCCATTAAATCGTAATAATGTTGTTAATTATATAGATATTAATAAAAAAAGTTCTTTTACAAGTCTTGATGAATATTATGATTTTTGAGGAATAGAAAAGTCTTCTTCTAATTTTGGAACATCAAATCCAATAACAGTATGAGGTAATATGAGTAAAAAAGAACGCAAAGCATATTCTTATAATTATAATAGATTTCTTCAAGAGTTCGAACAAAGAAGTAATGAGGCTGAAGAAGCTGTAAGAATATATTATAATACCTATTTAGGAAATACATCAATATCTTCTACAAATTATAAAGTGCGAGCTATAACAAGACGAATGCCAACAAAACCCAAATATACGATAACTAATATTGATTCAAGTAAATATCGACCAAATGTCTTTGTTGTTAGTAATATGCCGTCAACTTATAATAATAAAAGTAATTTTAGGATATATTTTAAATTTTATGAATATATATTTAATACTTTTGCAGACTTAAAAGCACAAAATGTAAATAATTCAACTTTATATGAAACAAAACAAATTTTTCCGATAAGTCAACCGGGAAAAAAACATGAAATGGATAATGTAATTCCAAATGATTGAAAATTTCAACCTAATTCACTTTATATTATTGAAAAAAATTCAAATTATTATGTTGAATATGAAGGTGGATGAGAAGCATCAAGCTAAAAAAGGAGATATAAATATATGGGATATACTTTAGAAAAAGTCGAAAGAGATAATTCAAATAAAACATCTAATACAGCCCCCTCGGCTTCACAAAAAGACTACGATTATGGTAAAGACCATAATACAGCCGAAACTTCTAAAGATACTAAAACTGGTGTAGCTGTTGTAAGAAATAGTGATGGAACAAAAACAGAAATAAATTTTAAAGAATCATACGTTTATGTTCCTCCTTACAAAGATGAAAATGGTATTGAACGAGGAGATAGACATTATCGAGTTAGAACTTATGAAGATGGAAGTGAAGCAATACAATATTGAGATAAAAGTAGTAGCTCTACTTATTATTATTTTGATGATGTTGTTAATTTAGCTTCTGAAAATTGACTTACAATGTTATCTGATATTCCAGTTCGTACAAAATATTATGAATTAAAAACAAGTAATAGTACATTAATTACAAAAATTCTTACAGATGGTAATAAAGTAGCTATTACAATAAATGAAGATAGTGTAGCAGGTTCTTGTATAATGCTTAATAATAAATTATACCCTCTTTGTGATGTAAATGGAAATCCAATGGAAAATGGACAATTAAAAATAGGAACAACATATATATTCAAATTCTCAAATGGTAAATTTATATTTTTGGGGCAACCTCAAGTAATGGCCGTTGCAAAAGAAGTTAGTAAGGAACCAACAGAAGCAGAAAAGAAAGCCGATATAGAGAAAGAAACTTGTGAAAATATATTATATGTCGTTAATCCAGATAGTCCATTTACCGTTGAAAAAATAGGAGAACGTAGAGAAGTTTTATCTGGTGATATGTACCAAAAAATTTATTCTGATACTTTGGCACAAGAAAGAGCAGAATATGAACTTTGAAAAGCAACAAGATTAAACGATGTTTTAACATTAAATACTTTGATGGTTCCTTGGCTTGCGGGCAACGAAAAAATACGTTATACAAGTAAAACGTCTAATGTAACCAGTGACTATATTATTAAACAAATCTCTGGCTCATTTAGCTCTTGAACCGAAACTATAACTGCTTCAAAATTTTATCCTTTATATCCTTTCATTGTGCAGTAAAAATTTAATAAAGTTTATAATAAAAATTATTTGCAAAACTTGACAAAAAAATTTTTTTATGTTATAATTAATTTAGAAAATAGGAAAGGAGTTTAAGTATGAGTGACACAACTCCTACATCAATAGAACCAAATTACACAATAGCAAATGGACAATATACAGATTTGCCAAGGTCTAATATGCCCTCGGCTGTTGATAATATAAATGAAATGGTTGATATATCTGCTGATTTACTTGTAGCGAAAAATCAATTTTATGATTATGTTCAAGCAAATGATTTAGCAAATGCTGCACAAGTGTTAGTAGATAATCCAGAGTTAGAAAAAAGTGTATTTAATGCAGATAAATTTAATACATTAAGAGATGCTATTGTTGCTCTTGAAAGATTATTTTTATCAGATATTGAGAAATATATAATGAATATTTCAACTCCAAAAGGAGAATGAGATGAAAATACACTCTATCATAAATACGATGTTGTATCTCAATATTATGAAGGACGAACTCAATTTTATTGTTTAAGAGTTTTAAATGATATGGGCAACATGCCTGCAACGACACCGCAAGCATGAACACCCGTTACATTAAGAGGGCCGAAAGGTAATCCCGGAACAGGGCTAACCCCAATGGGAACATGAGCACATTCAACACAATATTATAATTACACGGATGAATCAGGTTTGCCTCATGTTTCATTGGTTTATTATAAAAATGCTATTTGACAAGCAGTTAGTAATAATGTAGATTCAGAACCAACTTTAACAACTACATCTGAGGGATTTGTTAGTAACAATTCTAATTGAGATGTAGTTATGGTTCTGCAACAAGCAGCAGATACAATATTGATGCCTTATGGCAAATCAATCGCAGCTGTTATTAATGATGTTGACAATAGAACAAAATTAGTTTTTGATGATTTAATCAGTCAAGATTACAGTTATAAATATAAAAAAGTAGCTGAAGGGCAATACCATGAAGAATTATTATATCCAGTAAATAAAGCAATTTATATGACGAAAGATTCACAAAAGATAGATGATTCTACATGAAGAATTAGAACAGTTTGTACTTCATCTAATCTTGATTATATAGTTGTTTATACAAAGACAAGTGATGGTTGAACAGCTGAAAAACAATAAACAATATTTTCTTAAGCCTTTAATCTTTTGAAACCGTCATATTATAAAAGTATTAATTTCGGTTTAAGAATTATAAATTATACTATATGCTTTATGGGGAGAGCATATTCAATACGATAATGAATGGGGACATTATCATAAAATATTAAAATTAAATCAAAGGGAGGACTTTTATAATGGCGGTTTTAAGAGTTAAAGATATAAACGGGAATTGAGTATCAATTCCCGTTATTGCTACTGGTGACGCAGATACTTTGCAAGGTCATCCTGCAAATTATTTTGCAGCAAATGAAGAAGTAGCAAGATGGATTGGTATTACATATGCCGGTGACTATTCAAATATATCAAACAGAGTTTCAAATTTAGAAACTCAAATAGGAACTATGGCGAGGGCGTTAGATGAAATAAATGGAATAGAGGTGTAATTTATGGGAACAATAGTAGAGAAATTAGATTACACATATTATCATATAGCAAAAGCGAAAAAGAACTGATCAAATACTACTAAGGGAGCATTCCCTATATCTTCAAATTTATCTCTTTTTGCGAATACTCTTACAGAATCAAATCTAAATAATATTGGATATTGATATTGTTTTGATGCTAATGCAACTGCCGACAATGTTGAAGCAGGAAAAACTTTCTTTAATGGAACAGGAAAACAAACAGGAACTTTAAAACCCAAAGCGGGCAATTTAGTTAATTCAGTAACTTTTAAAGGAACTTATGCTTCTTCTCCTTATTATGACGCAAACAATAGTGGATGTTGTATAAATCCTGATACAGGCGTTTGCATTATTTATATCACTGGTGGTACATCAGTTTCATATGAATCTATTAGATTTGATAAAACTTCTATACCAACTGGGGCAGTTTGAGGCCCGCAATCATATTATGAAGATTCTTCTATGGATCTTGGCTGCTTATATTCAGTATTGATCTCAAACATTACTTATCCTGTTGATGTTGTTTGTAATTTTTCTTCTCGAAATGCAAGTTATGACTATGTTTATGCTGATGTTACTATTACAAAAGTCTAAGATAAAACTGGTCAAAACTGTGTAACAACCATGACCAATTTTTTATTAATAGTAGAAGGAAAAGAAAACTTTCTTAAAAGAAAGGAGGAGTAAAATGTTTGTAATAAATTCCATCGTTGATTTAAAAAAGAATAAAATAGAGATGGAACCCGGACTTCAATTTAATTGCATACAAGGTGATTCTGGAGCAGCTTATAAAATAGTGTTTAATTTTAGACAATGTATAAACACTAAAACAATAAGTGGAATTTTAACTTTTTCGTTGCCAAATGGACAAGATTTTATAGACACTATTACTTTTGACGATAATCAAAGTGTAGCTTATTATAAGTTAAAAGATGAAATTTTAGCTTTGGCAGGAGATGTTAAAGTATCTCTTAATTTAATAGATGAGAATAGATTTACTGTTTATACTTATTTTACAATTCATGTAAAAGAAAGAGTAACAGATAATGTTATAGATATTGATACTAAAGATCCTTCATACTTACTCCTTCAATCTTTATTGACAGAAGTAAAGAACTTAGAAACGAGTATTAAATCTGCCGAGACTATTCGTGTTGAAAATGAAAATTTACGAATAGAAGCTGAGACAGTAAGAGAAAGAGCAGAAGAATTAAGAAAGCAAGCAGAAGAAATACGAATTGAAAATGAAAAAACAAGAATTTCAGAATGAGAAGAATTAAAACAAGAAATTCTTGATAAATTAAACAAGATAAAAGATGGAAAAGATGCAGTCATTAATGGTTATAATACAGTAGAGATTATAGCTGGTAATAATATTTCTTTAGAACAAGAAGAAAATATTTTAAAAATTAATGGTACTGCTTTATCTTGAAAGCAATTTTAAGGAGAGATGAAAAAGTGGCAGATGTTTTATTAAACTTTAAATATGGTACTCAAGCAGGTTATGATGGACTTGAATCATATGATGATGGCACTTTATATTTTACAACAGATACATTAGCATTATATAAAGGTAGTAAACTTTATAATGGTGGAGTTAAATCAGTAGCAGCATTACCTGAAACTCCTGCATTAGGTGTTCTTTATATTTTAACAACAACTTGGACAGGTCAAATTTGGACAGGTTCAGCTTGGAAGGTAATCACTAAGCCTTTTATAGAAACTATTGATGGAGCAAAGGCTTCTCATGCAAGTGTTCCCACAGAAAAGGCAGTTGTTGATTATGTAACAAATGCAATTGCTAATGTCACAGGCGGCAAGGGCATTTTTGTTACTGACATCGCTTATTCAACAACTAACAATGCTATCAAAGTTAGCAAAGGTGAAGGCGTTTCAACTGAAATTAAGATTGATGGCATGGTTCATAATGCTACATATGATAGTTCAAAGAGAAAAGTTTCTTTACCTGTTGTAAATGGTACTACTGTTGAATTTACAATTCCAGAAGATAAAGATTTAGTTGTAAAAGCTGGTAAGTACGAAGCTGCAGCAGAAGAAATTTGGTTATCTATTGATCCCACAGGAGCTTATACTAATGCAAGTAATGTAATTAAGATTCCTGTTGCTGACCTTATTGATGAAATTGTTGCAGGTAACACTTCAACAATTACTATGACCTATGATAAAGACACCAACACAATTTCTGGTGCTGTAAAAATTTCTGCAACAGAAGGTAACGCTCTTTCAGCCAAGGAAGACGGTCTTATGGTAGACGTAAGCGACAAGCTTAATAAGGGTGCTTGGACAGATGATAATAAAATTATCGTATCTAAACAAGATGGCACAATAGTAGCTGCAACATATACTATCGGTGGAACTACATTCGATGGAACTTCTACAACAACTGTTGCTCTTGAATCAGCAGTAGCAAATTATGTAAATACTAAGATTAATGAAACTTACACAAATGCTACAAATTATACAAATTCAACAAATACGGCAATGAAAACATATGTTGACGGAAAATTTACAGATGCAACAAATGCTGTTAATGCTGCAAACACAGCAATGAAAACATATGTTGATGAACAAGACACTGCAACTCTTGGTTCAGCAAAAGATTATACGAATACAACAAACACAGCAATGAAGACATATGTTGATGGAGCTATTAAAACTGCAATGACATGGAAAACATTCTAATTTAACTTTAAATAGGTGAGATAAAAATGGCTTTACAAAATGGAGACAATATTGTCCATGTAGAGTGTCTAAAATCTCAATTAGCTAATGTTGCAATTTCAAATGGGCAATTAATATATACTTCCGATAGTGAGCAGTTATTTTGAGATACCAATGGCTCAAGAAAACAGATTAGAGATGTAATTATTCTCACTAATGAAAGTGCTAAAAATGATATTTTAGCTCCTTTGTCTAAGCTATACTATGTTATTGAAGGGAATTCATTATACTATTATAACGGTGAATGAATTAAAGTAAATTCAGGTGGTTCGCTCGATAGTATCGTTTATGTTGGTTCAAATCCAAGTAATAATCCTAAAATTTGAATTGATACTTCGGCACAGTCTGTTCAAGTTTATACAACAAGTGAAACGGATGTGGCTATTCAAGGCGGAGTTTTAGGATTTACCAACAGCACAGTAACAAAAGATACAAGTGGCACTTATCCTAAATATACTGAGGTAACAGACACTTATACATTGGTTACAGAAAAAACAAGTGATACGTCTTGAAAAGAGACTTTAACTTGAACTTCAAATAATTCAGTTTGAATTAGAATAACAAGTAAAGATACTTCTACTAATAAGTGGACAACATCCATTACAAAAAATTAGAGAAGTTTAATATATATGATGGCTACTTCGGTAGCCATCAAGAAAAGTAGGTTTCAACAGTATGATAAAAAAAAATATTGAAACTTCTAAAAGATTATTACAACAAACAAGAGCAATTTTCATTGGAACATTAATATGTGCAGTTATTTTTTCTGCACTAAGCTATGATTTATCTATTTTTATTTATGCAATTCCTGCCGCCGGGGCAGTTTATGGTGCTGCTATTGGCTTTTATCTTAATAAAGCTAAAATGGAAAATATCTTTAAAGGCAGAATTGACTTCTTAAAAGTAAAATTGGAACTTCTTAATAAATATCCTCAACATCAAGAGGTAATAGAAGAAGAAATTAATAGTGCTGATAATGCTATTATAGATTCTATCAATAGCAAAATGTCAGACGCAATGGAAGATGAAAAGGTAAACTTGTAATATTTGGAGGAGAAGGAAATTATGAGACAAATTATTGAAGAAAAAACAGTTATGAAAGATGCTCATCATTCATATTATTATGTAAACGGTCATAAAATTCCTATGCCCGATGATGGCGTAGTATATGTATATCTTTCATCTACTGGTATGCTTAAGTGTACAGAAGAATATGACATTGCAGGACATGTAAAGGGCAAATTCGTAATGACAGATGAAATTCAGTCAATTAAAGGTAAGCCCGCGATCAAAGGTGTTCCTTATGATGTATTTGGTGCTGATGAGATTTCTGTTTATGTTGGTGCTAAGAGAGATGAAGATTGCAGAATTTATTTAAAAGGCAATGAAGTTTCTGCAAGAAACAATGCCGCAAAGAGAGCTGCTCTTGAAACTCTTAGACAGTTCTATATGATGTTAAAGTAATTTAATACAATTTAATATATAAAGGGAAGAGAAATCTTCCCTTTTAATCAAAAAGGAGAATAAGGAATGGAAGATTTTGCATCTAATTTAACATTAATTGTTTCATTGATAGCTTTCATAGTAGCAATTATTTTAGCAGTAAAGAATTTTGCCGAGTTACCCACAAATGGTCAAATTGCAAAAGTAAAAGAATGACTTTTATATGCAGTTACCATTGCTGAAAAGGAATATGGCGGTGGAACAGGGCAAATTAAATTACGTTATGTATATGATATGTTTGTTCAAAAGTTTGAATGGATTGCTAAAGCAGTTTCATTTGAGACTTTTAGCTCTTGGGTGGATGCAGCTCTTGAACAAATGAAGAAGATATTAGAATCAAATCAAGCAGTTGTTAATTTAGTGGAGAATAAAGGAGATAAGTAAATGGCTTATATTGAATTGACAAATTTAGGATTGGTTGAGTTTGTCAAGAGCAAATTAGGTACTCCTTATCTTTACGGGGCAAAGGGTGAAGCAATTTCTCTTGCCAAATTTAAAAAATTAAAATCTCTTTATGGTAATCTTATTTGAAACTCTGATATTAGTAAAGTAGGTCATGTTTGTTGCGATTGTTCTGGCTTAATCTCTTGATATACAGGTATACAAAGAGGTTCAACTCAATTTAAAAATGCAGCAAAAAAAGTTCATTCTATATCTACTATTAATTCCGCTCCAATAGGTGCCGCTGTATGGCGACAAGGGCATATCGGAGTTTATATCGGTAATGGTTATTATATTGCAGAGGATGGTTCTGCTTATGGTTGTAGAAAAAACAAAATAACTAATGCGAACTTTACTCACTGGTTTGAAATCAGTGATATAAAATATATTAAAGAAGTAGTTGATGATGAAGTGGTTGAATCCAGTAAAATAAAAATTAATGGTCAGTATTATACTGTATCAAGAATTTTAAAAGATGGAACAAATTATATTAAGATTAGAGATTTAGAGAAAGCAGGCTTTAAAATTTCTAACGAAGGTAATATAGCGGTAATAGAATATAATGCCAATTAATACTTCTGTTTTAAAAGTTTATAATTCAGAAACAAACCAATATGAAGAAGTTCCTGCTATAAAAGGTAGCTCTGGTGTGTATGTAGGTACTGTTGAGCCAACAGATAATGACATAAATGTTTGAGTTGACCTTACTTCTTCTGAAGAAGATGTTGGTTTGAAAGTTTCTGATTTATATATAAAAACTTTTTCACAATTAAATACAACTAATAAAACAATTATTGGTGCGATAAATGAATTATTAGCAGCAAAGTAGGTGATTACAATTAAAGTTTTAACTGCCGAGCCTAATAAGGTTTATACGAATGGAAAAATAAGCGGAACAGTTATATGGGTTCCAGAAAATGAAATTCAAGAGTGGTATCAGATTGATAATGGTACAACTTCTTATTTAGATAAATTCAAGAGCAAATTCGATGAGGAAGAAGAAATCGAAGAATAAATATTAAGGGGAAATATTTATGGCTATGTATAATTATAGTGGGATAAATCCTTTAGCTTATCAACAGCCTCAGCCTAATTGAATGATGCCGCCGAGACAAAACGTACAAAATAATGGCGTAATTTGAGTAAACGGTCTTGAAGGTGCTAAAGGTTATATAGTACAACCAAATTCAACGGTAGTACTTATGGATAGTGAACAAAATTGTTTTTATTTAAAGAGTGCTAATGAAGTAGGCATTCCTTCAATAAGAATTTTTGAATTTAAAGAAAAAACTCAAGCAACTTCAGCACAAAGTGAAGTAAACTTAGATGAAAAGTTGAAAAATTATGTGCCGAGGGCAGAGTTTGATGAAATAAAAAATACTTTAACAAATATAACAAATATGATTAATTCAATTCAAGAAAAAGAGAAACCTAAATATATTGAGAAAGGGGCATAAAAATGGGGAATATGCTTTTTAATATGTTACAAGGTATGAATCCACAATTTGCTGAAATGATTAAAGCTTTTAATCAATTTAAAAATGGTTTAAATCCTGAATCTGCTAAGCAACAGATTGAACAGCTCTTGATGAGTGGCAAAATGAGTCAAGAACAATTTGAACAACTGAAAAAACAAGCTGAGGAATATTCACAATTTTTAAAATAGCTTTTAAAGTTCTTTAAAAAGACGTCGTTAAAGAGCTTTAATATATATAACTTATTAATTTTTTATTTATTGGGAGGAAATAAATATGGATAATGGTTTATCATTAGCAGATGCTATGGCGTTAAAAGATGACAATGGAATGAATGGTAATTGTTGGATTTGGATTATTGTTTTATTCTTATTTATGTGAGGCGGCGGAGATTATTTTAATAGAGGAAACAAGAAAGATTGTGCTACAACAGAAGATGTACAAAATCAATTCAACTTTTCAGCTCTTGAAAGACAGAATAATGAAATTATATCTGCTGTTAAAGAATCACAGTATGAAACAGGAACAACAGTAAGAGATGCGGCGTTTGCTAATCTTACAGAGTTAAAAGGTGTTGAAGCATCTCTTGCACAGCTTGGATACTTACAACAATCATGCTGTTGTGAGACAAATCGTAATATTGATAGCTTAAAAGCTGAAAATTATAAGAACACTTGTGAAATTACTACGGCAATTCATGCTGAAGGCGAAGCAACAAGAGCTTTAATTAATGCTAATACAATGCAAGAACTTAGAGATAAATTACAAAATGCTCAATATCAATTAGATAATATTCATCAAACACAGCAATTAGTTGGAACACTTAGACCGTTCCCTACACCTGCTTATATTACTTGCTCACCTTATACATCAGCACAAAATGTTTGTTGTGGTTGCTAATGAGGGGAGAGAGTAATCATGTGCAATAACAATAATAGTACTTCTGTAAGCATTAAAGCTTTTAATAATACTAATCAAACTGTTCTTACAAATGGTTCTCTTAGTTTATTAAATACAGAAATTACTGGTGGATGTTGCAATAGTATTACTGTAAATAATAATGCTATTACAATTAAAAAAGCTGGTACTTATTTAATAAATGTTAGTGCAAACTTAACCGCAACTGTTGCAGGAACAGAAACTTTACAATTATATAATAAAGGTATTGCTGTGCCCGCTGCGATTGCATCAAGAACAGCGGCAGATGCAACAAGCCTTGAAAATATAAATTTTTCCATAATAATAAACGTAAATTCTTCTTGTAATTGCGTAAATAACAATGCCCTTCTTACTCTTGTTAATACAGGAGTTGGGGCAACTTATGCTAATGTAGTAATAAATATTATAAAAGTATAAGTTAATTGAGGGCGAGTAACATCGCCCTCTTATTTTTTTTTGGGGAGAAGATAAGTATGGTAGATATTTCAAAATGGACAGTAAATTCAATGTGGGAAATTGTTTTAGATAAACAAAATTTAGGTTTAAAATATCATCACGAAATGATGGAAATATTTACATTATTGGATATGAAAGGTTATGCCGAATGACAAAGATATAGATTTAATGATGAAAGTGAAGAAGCTTTCAAATTTGAAACAACATATATAAGAAAATTTAGAAAAATCTATAAGGCTCAAGAGATGAAAGAAACACTTTTACAAAATTCTTTTGTAAATTCAAACAAATATAGCATAGACAACAAGAGAGCAATTATTGATGAAGTCTTTTCTGCTTGAGTTGATTGAGAAAAAAGTGTAAGTGACTTATATATGGGCTGTATTCAATGATGTATCTTAAATCAAAATAGTGATTATTTAATTTTTGAAAAAATGCTTAAGGGAGTTCATCAAGAGCAAGAACATTTAAACTATCATTATTCTAAATTACAAGATAGTAAATATAATATGAGCGATATATTAGAGTGGCAAGAATACATCTATAATAAGTACAAAGACAAAAAATAAAAGGTGCTGAAGAATAGATGGAAGCATGAATAACTTTGTTTGGAAATACGCCCGCTTCGTCTTTAATAAAAATGATTGGGGCAATAATCGCAATAATTGTAGCTATTTCCGCAGTTGTAGTTAAAATTTTTCATTATTTTGAATTATGA
>ERZ1034687.419-NODE-419-length-26911-cov-15.129952_pt1 | contig 26911 bp, 17 predicted proteins | sample MGYA00520704_ERZ1034687 | MGnify/ENA primary metagenome ERZ1034687 (study PRJEB33766, sample SAMN09781762) | gut metagenome | biome: gut microbiome | host: Homo sapiens | place: Madagascar | study: EMG produced TPA metagenomics assembly of the PRJNA485056 data... | reverse complement strand
GGGAGTGTCCACGCGAGCCCCTTCCCTTGGAAGGGGCTGCCGAGCGCAGCGAGGCAGGGTTGGCTTCCTTTTTGGGCGGCGAAGCCCCCTCCTCTTTGCCTTCCCCATTTGGGAAAGGGGACCGCGCAGCGACGCTCTCGTATACGATGCTCTTGAGACGATCTTCTCGCTCTCTTTCATATCGCTAGTACCCTATCCGCCCCTTTGGGGCACCTTCCCCTCGAGGGGAAGGCTTTGTGTCAGGGATAGCGGTGCTCTCGTAAACGACGCACTTGAGACGATCTTCTTCGCTCTTTTTCATCCCGCCAGAACCCTATCCGCCCCCCCTTCGTGGCACCTTCCCCCTTGGGGAAAGGCTTTGTGTCGGGGACAGCGGCACTCTCACAAATGCCGCGCTTGCATTCTGCGCAAACAAAAACCGCTCTGCGAAGACTGGCTTTGCAGAGCGGTTTCTGGTTCTATTATTCTACGGTCACGGATTTTGCGAGATTTCTCGGCTTATCCACATCATTTCCTCTCTTGATAGAGGTGTAGTAAGCGAGGAGCTGCATCGGAATGACGGCGAGGATCGGTGCGATGAAGGGATCGACTCTCGGGATACGGACGGTCTCGGTCGTGTACTTTGCGATCTCTGTGTCATCGACGAAGGCGATGCCGAGGACTTCGGCGCCGCGGGCGCGGACTTCCTGGATATTGCTGTACATCTTTGCGCTGACATCGTCCTGAGTCGCTACGGCGATGACCGGAGTCTCCGGCGAGATGAGGGCGAGGGTGCCATGCTTCAGTTCACCGGCCGCGTAGGACTCCGCGTGGATGTAGGAGACTTCTTTCAGCTTCAGTGCGCCTTCCATGGCGATCGCATAGTCGATGGAGCGGCCAAGGTAGAAAATATCATTCGCCTTGATGAGCTTTTCAGCGACGTCTGCCATGTGTTCTTTTTCATCAAGCACGGTGTCGATCTGATCCGGCAGATCTCTCAGTGCGGTGGTGATCTTCTGGATGAGTGCGGGCTTCAGTGTGCCTTTCAGCTGGCCCATGTAGAGGGCAAGGAGCAGGAGCGCCACGAGCTGGGTGGTATAGGCTTTCGTAGAAGCGACGGCGATCTCCGGTCCTGCCAGGGTATAGACGACATTGTCAGCTTCACGTGCGATGGAGGAGCCGATGGAATTCGTCACAGCGAGGCTCTTCGCGCCGAGACGTTTCGCTTCTTTGAGCGCCGCCAAGGTGTCGATGGTCTCGCCGGACTGGCTGACTACGATGCAGAGGGTCTTATCGGTCGTGAGCGGACGGCTGTATCTATATTCGGAAGCGATCTCTACAGATACAGGGATCTTGACGAAGCGTTCGATGTAGTGTTTCGCGACGAGGCCGGCATGGTACGCCGTGCCGCAGGCGGTGATCAGGATGTGATCGATGCCGGAGAGACATTCTTTCGTCCAGCCGAGATCGTCGAAATTGACAGAGCCGTCTTTATTGAGATGGATCTGTACGGTATCGTGGACAGCCTTGGGCTGTTCATAGATCTCTTTCAGCATGAAATGCGGGTAGCCGCCTTTTTCAGCAGCTTCTGCGCTCCACTTGACTTCCTGGATCTCCTTTTTGATCGGCTTACCTTCGGCATCGAAGAGAGAAACGCCATCCTTCTTCACGATGGCCAGCTCGCAGTCGTCCAGGATATAGATCTTTCTGGTATGGTTGATAACGGCCGGGATGTCGGAGGCGATGAAATTCTCGCCGTCGCCAAGGCCGATGATGAGCGGATTGTCCTTCTTCGTGCAGATGATGGTGTCCGGCACCGCCTGATCCATGATGACGAGGCTGTAGGAGCCTTCGATCACGGAAAGGACCTTGCGGACAGTGGAGAAGAAGTCTCCGTCATCCATCTTTTCGAGAAGGTGTGCCACGACTTCGGTGTCGGTATCCGACTTGAAGACATGGCCTTCGTCGATCAGCTGCTTCTTGAGCGTCATGTAGTTTTCGATGATGCCATTGTGTACGATGACGAAATGATTATGGCAGTCGCCATGCGGATGGGCATTCCGATCCGATGGCTGTCCGTGCGTCGCCCAGCGGGTATGCCCGATGCCGATGTGTCCGGTGAGCGGATGCGCCTTCAATGCGGCTTCCAGATTTGCCAGACGACCTTTTTTCTTTTCGATAGAGATCGTACCTTTGTCATAGATGGCGATGCCAGCCGAATCATAGCCGCGATATTCGAGGCGTCTCAGCCCATCGATCAAAAAACGGGACGCTTCGCCGCTGCCCACATAACCTACAATACCACACATACGGTATTCCTCCTTGCATATTTCTTTGGAATGCTCTGCCGCTCCGGGCCGCCCCTTGCCATCAGGGCTGTCTTTGAAAGAAGGCTGTACGCCTTGCTTTCTCTGCTCATGGGCCAGAGGATCTTATTCTTATTGTTAGTAAAGAAAATGCGATTCGATCGCAGAATCAGATATTATAGAAATGCGGACATCGCCCGCAGGTATTCATACAGAGTTTATTATATCACATGTCATAAAAATATGATATTTCCCAGTGGCACACAGAAAAAGGAGCTGTAACTTACGTTAAGCTCCTTCGCTACGTTTTTCACATTATAGCATAGCTTGGAAGAGAAGGAAAGGCGTCAGACTTGGAGACTTTAGATTTCAACTTCAGACTTCTGTCCTCCGATGTCATTTCTCATTTAAATCGATCCCAATACCGATCCGAGCTCCTGCATCTCTTCCATTTCCGAAAGACCTGCCACGGCGGCGAAGACGCCGATCATAGCAAGAAGCAGCAGGAAAAGAAGGAGCATCACGTAGGGCGCGATGGCGATCATGACGGATTTCCCTGTGGAGAAGAAATAGTTCTCGCGGATCGCAAGGACATCAAGGACGAAGGTCCACACGCAAATCGCAAAGGGACCGATGCCGGAGAGGAAGGAAAGTCCGATGCTTTCTGCCAGTGTGAAGAAGACGGAGAAGGCAAGCGGCAGCGATGCCGCCATGAATCCGGCAGTGATGCCCTTCGCGCTCCCTTGTCCGCCGAGAAGTCCGGAGAGGTAGTCGGTCACGGCGCTGTGGACAAGGAGGGAAAGCCCCAGAAAGAGAAGCACGGCCAGAAACTCGACAAGAAGCCCCGGTCCTTCTGAGAAGGCGGATACCGCTGTCAAGAAAAGTGTAAAGAGCCATAGGATCCCCGCTTCGCGAAGGCGTTCGCCGCGGGTGATGTCATAGAGCGCCGCCCGCGGTGTCACGATCAGCGAGTAGACAAGATCAAGAAAGGTATTCATGGAGTTGCTCCTTTGGAATGAATGTATGATATAGGGAAGTCTTGGAGAGTCAGATACATCAGGCTTGGAGCCGTTAGACTTTAGACTTTAGACTTCAGACTTCAGACCTCTGACTTCTGATATCCCTTAGTCTCCCAGTCTCTAGTCTCCTAGTCTAATACTCCTCACTTTATCGTGGGATTTTCCCCTACTGTCAATGCCTTTTTCATACTCCCTGCCATGGATTCTCCCATGACATTCGAGAGCCGGGCGGCTTCGCCGCGAAGGAGGGAGCGGAGTGTCACTGCGCTATTCGTATACGAGCGGGTCTCTATATGATCCACATCGAGCCCGCCGCTCGAGGCAGCGTAGTTCAGCGCATCGTAGTAATTGCCCATCGCATCGACAAGGCCGAGATCCTGTGCCTGGCGGCCGGTCAGGATGCGTCCATCGGCGATGCTCTTTACTTTCTCTTCATCCATATAGCGTCCGTCCGCCACTGTCTGGACGAACTGGTGATAAATGTCATCGACCATGCTCTGCAGCATCTCTCTCTCTTCGCCTGTCATCGGGCGGTACATGGAGAGGATATCCTTGTGCGCGCCGCTCTTGATCTTATCATTCTTGACGCCGACCTTATCCATCAGGTCTTCGATATTGGTATAGTCCATATAGACGCCGATGCTGCCCGTCATGGTGGCCGGAGAGGCGAAAATGTAATTTCCCTTGCTCGCCAGCCAGTAGCCTGCCGAGGCGCACATATCGCCCATGGAGATCACGATGGGCTTCTTGCTGCTGCGGATCTTATCCATTTCTTCTGCGATCTCTTGGGTCGCTCCTGTCGAGCCGCCCGGGCTGTTGATGCGGATCAGGATGGCTTTTGCCTGCGGATCCTTTCTGGCTTCCTGAAGCTCTCTCATGATCTCCTCGGAGGAGGAGCCGGAAGAGCCACTCAGCATCGAGTCTGTCTCCGGCCCGCCGTAGATCGCGCCGTCGATGCGCACGACGGCCACATAGCCCTCTCCCCGCTTTCCTTTTTCTGCTTTCCAAAGAGATGTGCTGCCCACCGAGAGCGCCGCTGCCAGGAGCAGGACTGCGAGAAGCAGGATCCATTTTCTTTTCGTCTGTATCGTCATTAGAAGTCGTCCTTTCGTATGTATTGGCTGATAGTTTCATTATAGCACAGAAGAGAAGGGGTTCAGCAGACAGGGATGGGGAGCCTTTATTGTCTTGTGTCTTCCATGCTGCTTTCGGGCATCACTCTTTAAAAAATCGGCGCTCGCCTGCTGCCGTCAATCGCCTGCTTGAGACGCATATCCACACCCTCTTTCATACCGCTAGTACCCTATCCGGCTCGCTCCGCTCGCCCCCTTCCCCATTGGGGAAGGGGGACCGCGCAGCGGTGGATAGGGTGCTCTCGCAAACGACGCACTTGAGACGATCTTTCCCGCTCTTTTTCATACCGCTTCCCCCATCCAACCTCCGCCCCTTCGGGGCACCTCCTTCCATAGGAAGGAGGGAGTATCCACGCGAGCCCCTTCCCTTGGAAGGGGCTGCCGAGCGCAGCGAGGCGGGGTTGGCTTCCTTTTGGGGCGACACTCGGGTGTTCTCGTAAATTGACGGCTTTAGACGCATTTCCCACTCTTTTTCATACCGCTAGTACCCTATCCGGCTCGCTTCGCTCGCCACCTTCCCCTCGAGGGGAAGGCTTTGTCCGTCGTTATTCTTTTTCTCTACGTATCCTGTATTCGCTTTGACGATACGAGAATACCATCTTCTAAAAAAGGCGGCGAAGCCGCCACGAGAGCCCTGAACCTTGAACCTTGAACCCTGAACCCTGAACCACAAAAGAAAAACGCACCGCGAAATCATTCGCAGTGCGTTTTTACATACTAACCTGTTACGGCAAACCGTCGCTCATGAGATGCGCATAGTGCTGCTGGATCTTACGGGTGACAGGGCCGACTTCTCCATTGCCGATCGGCTTTCCGTCGATGGAGAGAACCGGGATGATGCCGTCCTGAGAATTCGTGAGGAAGACTTCTTCCGCATTCATCATATCTTCGAGGCGGACCGGATCTGTCGCATCATCGATGGAGGTGACACCGGCAGTCGGAGCGACGCGGGAAAGGACGAGGGAGCGGGTGATGCCGCGGGTCATGAATTCATTCGTGCCCGGGGTCCAGATGACGCCCGCCTTGACGATGAGTACATTCGAGTGGGTGGCTTCGGTCAGAAGGCCGTCTCGGATGAAGATGCCGTCGTAGCACCCCTGCTTCAGTGCGTCCTGACGCGCGAGAAGGTTATCCACCTGAGAGAGGGAAAGAATGTCGCAGTGGTGTCCGCGATCATCTTTCATCGTGATGCACTTCACGCCGTCCTGCACTTTGGCAATGGCATCCAGACTGATCGGTTTGGCGTAGACCAGGACATTCGGACGCAGCTGATTTCTGGCAGGGATCAGGAAATCATGATCGCCCTGTCCGCGAGTGACGATGATCTTTACATAGCCTTCTTCGATGCCGCTTTCTTCGACGACGGTTTCCACGATCTCGGTAAATTCGTCCGGTGCTGTCACGGGACGAATGCCCAGAAGGCGCATGGAGCGGTACAGACGGTCGGTGTGATAGGAAAGAGCAAACGGATGGCCTTTGTAGACGCGGATCCATTCATAGCATCCGTCACCAAACTGGAGTCCTCTGTCATCTGCCGCGATGATCTGGGAGAAATCATAATAGAAATTGTGATTGTAGTATATGGTAGTTTTTCTTTCTGCCATACGTCTCACCTCCGTAACAAATTGTTATTATTATGGCTTATGAGGGATATTACCACTGGGGCGTTCTGCCTCTTGATTGCCTGCGAAAGAGGCTCAGCGGGTTCTATAGGTTCAAGAGGTTCAAAGGGGGTTGGTACGGCGCATAAAAACATAGAAGCGCCGCAGAGCATGGATGTGGCGATGCCCGAAGGTTTCTTAAAAAGCAGGTTTCCCGTTTGAGCTTTTCTGACAGGATTCGTTTGACCGCGAACAACAAAGATTTCTCGCTTCGCTCGAAATGACGATACGAGAAAAGATTTTTCTAATCCAGTCACCCGTCACTAGTCACTCGAGACTCCCAGTCCCCAATTCCTGACCATTCATCCCTCACTTGCTTTTCAGTGCTTTGATCTTTTCGATGAGGAGCGGGAGGAAATCCTTCAGATCCGCTTCGACAGCGTAGTCTGCCATTTCCATGATCGGCGCCTTCGGATCCTTATTGACCGCGATGACGATGTCCGCATTGACTGCGCACATGTGCTGCATCGCGCCCGAGATACCGAGTGCGAAATAGATCTTCGGCGCTACGCCCTTGCCGGTCTGGCCGATCTGGTGGCGATGCGGCTCCCAGCCGAGCTCTGTGATCGGACGGCTGCAGCCGACAGCTGCCCCCAGAAGATCAGCGAGCTCATGGAGCTTCGCCCATTCTTCCTCCGTACGGATGCCGCGGCCGCCTGCGACGACGACCTTCGCATTTTCGACCGGATGACTGTCCTTCTCACCGGCGATGATCTCCTTCAGCACCGTGCCGAGATCCTTCTCTTCAAGGGAAACGGAGAGGGAGATGACCTCGCCCGTGCGGGAAGCATCGGCTTGCGGGTACTTGAAGATGCCCGGGCGGACCGTGCCGACCTGAGGACGATAGTCCGGAGACACGATATCTGCCATGATATTCCCATCCATCGCCGGACGCGACCAGATGACCAGCCCCTTCTCGGTATCTGCCGAAAGCTCCGTCACATCTGCCGTGACGCCGCAGACGAGCTCTGCCGCCAGACGCGGGGCGAGATCGCGGCCGAATGGCGTCGCACCAAAGATGATGGTATCCGGCTTCTTTTCCAAGAGGAACGGCGCCAGTGCTTTCTGGTACGCTTTCCCATCATAGTGGGCAAGGAGCGGATGATCGATCACATAGACCTTATCTGCGCCGAGGGGGACCAGCGAGGATGCCGGATCCTTGAGATCGGCACCGATGAGGACGACTGCGACCTCTTCCCCCAGCTGGTCAGCCAGTACGCGGGCTTCGCCGGTCAGTTCACCGGTGACCTTCTGGATCTTGCCATCCGCAAGCGCTCCGATGACATAAATACCTTTATATTCAGAAAAATCCATTTCGCCCCTCCTTAGATGACCTTCAGTTTCTGCATAGCCGAGAGGAAGAGATCTGCCGCTTCTTCCGTCGTCTTTCCTTCGATGCGGAGATTTTCTTTTTTCGGCGGCACGACCGGACGGACCTGACGGACCTGCGTCGGAGAGCCCTTCATGCCGATGCGCGCCGGATCGACCGGCAGATCGGCTGCCGTGAGATCTCCGATCTCCACTTCATCCTTCTTGAGGAGACCCTTGATGCTCGGGTATCTCGCATGGTTCAGCGCTTCTGTCGCAGTGACGACCGCCGGAAGAGCAAGCTCGAGCACCTCGATATTCCCACCGATCTGGCGCTTCACGGTGAGGAAGCCTTCCTTCTCATAGGAAATGCCCACGGCTGCGCTCACATCCGCGATGCCGAGCGTCGCAGCGATCTCCGGCCCGATCTGCGCCGTATTGCTGTCGATGGACTCCTGCCCGCAGAAAATGAGATCGAATGTTCCCAGCTTCTCGATCGCCTTAGCCAGCGTGTAGCTCGTCGCAAGAGTATCCGCACCGCCAAATGCGCGATCCGTCACGAGGTATACTTCATCAGCGCCCATAGCGACCGCATCCTTCAGGACAGCGGCTGCCTGCGGGGGACCCATGGTGATGACTGTCACCGTGCCGCCCACTTCATCACGCAGCGAGAATGCCGCTTCCAGCGCATGGAGATCCAACGGATTCATGATGCTGTTCGCATTATTTCTTTTCAGTCTTCCTGTAGTCGGATCGACTTCCATCTTCGATGTGTCGACGACCTGTTTGATACAAACCAGAAACTTCATAGTGTCTCCCTTCTGTGAGGTCGAAATCATATGCCACGCAGCACGAACGCCGCGCCACAGGGTAAACGGGGCTATAGAGAAATAAGGCTTCGCCCACTGTCCCCATTATCCATATTTGTTTAAAGTATAGCATAAGTGAAACGTTTTTGCGTGAGAAAGTTCATAAACTTTGAGGCTTTACCGTCTACCCGCCATCAAAAAAGGCGATGTGAAATAACGATCATCTCATTTTCTCGTTCAATCTGCCGCAGGGGACTTGTAGCTCTCATAGGAGTGACTGGGAAACCTTATCCCAGCTGTCTTTCATGCCATAGTCACCCTATCCGCCCCTTTCGGGCACCTTCCCCTAGAGGGGAAGGCTGCGATACGAGAATACCATCTTCTAAAAAAGGCGGCGAAGCCGCCACCTGAACCCTGAACCCTGAACCAAATGAAAGCAAAGCAAAAAGGAGCTGTGAAGAAATGAGGATTCATTTCTTCACAGCCCCTTTTTTGATCCTGCTCTCTCTGCATGCGACTAATTTTTTCTTCCCTCGACCGCCGCATTGCCGAGGAGCCCTTTCAGCGCTTCTTCGGCTTCTTCGGAAAAGTCGACATAGAATTTTGGCACCATGCGGATCTCCTGCCTTGAGGATATGAGGTGGAGAATGACGGGTGTGCCGCCATGGTATTTCGCAAGGACTCTGGCGAGGGCGGCACTGACCTTGTCTGTCTCATGACGGGGATCGACGTAGAGGTGGACTTCATCGACCGGCATGCGGACGGTCTTTTGGAACTGGGCCATCGGTATGATGCTGTCGGCTAAGATCTTGACTTCTCGCTCGTTCGACTGGACGCGGCCGCGGATACAGATGGGCGCGTCTTCGGTGAGGAAGGGACGCGCGGCTTCCCAGACGGAGGGGAAGAGGACGGCTTCGATCTCACTTTCATAGTCTTCGATGGTGACGTAGCCCATGGGCGCGCCCTTCTTGGTGACCATGCCCTTCACACGGGTGACCGTGCCGCCCAAGGTGACCGTCTTCCCATCGTAGCGGCTGCCTTCGGTCTCGAGCTGGTAGATGGGCGTGCAGGCGGCCATCTGCGTCTTGTACTTTTCGAGCGGATGACCGCTGACGTAGAAGCCTAAGAGCTTCCTTTCCCAGTCGATCTTTTCATCCGCGTCCATGTCTTCGAGATCCGGATAGACGACGGAGCTTTTCATCTCGTCCCCGCCGAAGAGAGACATCTGTCCGCTCTCCCGGTCGCTCTTCGCAGCGGCGACATCACTCATGACCTGCGGGAGTGCGGCGAGGAGCTGAGAGCGGTTGTAGCCGAAGCCGTCCATCGCTCCGCAGCGGATGAGGCTTTCGCAGGCACGGCTATTGAGGCCTTTGCCTTCGACGCGCTCTAAGAAATCCGACATGGAGGTGAAAGGGCCGCCCTTCTGTCGTGCCCGGATGATGGCTTCGACGGCATTCTCTCCGACGTTCTGGATGGCATCAAGTCCGAAGAGAATCTTATTTCCGCTGACGGAAAAATAGGCTTCCGAAAGATTGACATCCGGTGCGGCGATCTCCACACCGGCTCTTCTGGTATCTGAAATGTAGCGGCTGACCTTGTTCTTGTCGCCATTGTAGCAGGTCATCATGGCAGCCATGAATTCAGCGCGGTAGTGCGCCTTTAGGTAGGCGGTCTGCCAGGCGATCCATCCGTAGCAGACGCTGTGAGATTTATTGAAGCCGTAACCGGCAAAGTGGACCATGAGGTCGAAGACGTAATTCGCCGTCTTTTCATCGACGCCATTCTTCACAGCACCTGTGACAAAGGTATCCCGGTTCTTCTGCAGGATCTCCGGCTCCTTGTGTCCCATGGCGCGGCGGAGCATGTCGGACTGGCCGAGAGAAAAACCGCCCATGACAGAGGCGATCTGCATGACCTGTTCCTGATAGAGGATGACGCCGTAGGTTTCCTTCAGGATGGGAGCCAGGGATGGATGCGGGTACTCGATGGGGATCTCTCCATGTTTTCTCTTGATGAAATCTTCCGCCATGCCGCTGCCCAAAGGTCCCGGACGGTAGAGTGCGACCATCGGGATGAGGTCTTCGAAGCGGTCCGGGTGGAGCTTCATCAGAAGATTCGTAAAGCCGGAGGACTCGGACTGGAAAACGCCTGTGGTGTCGCCCGCGCAGAGCATCTCGCACGTCTTCTCGTCGACAGAAGGAATGCGGTCGATGTCGATGGTGACACCGCGGTTCGCCCGGATCATCTCGACCGCATCATGGATGACGGTGAGGTTTCTAAGCCCCAAGAGATCCATCTTGAGAAGGCCGAGCTGCTCGACCTGATCTTTTTCGTACTGCGTCTGGATGAAATCGTCCGCAGTGAGCTGGATCGGCACGTACTCATCGACAGGCTTCGAGCAGATGACGACGCCGGCGGCGTGCGTGCCGGAATTTCTGGAAAGCCCTTCCAGGTCGAGGCAGTGGTCGATCAGGGTGCGTACCGTCGCATTCGACTCGTAGAGGTCTTTGAATTCCTTCGAGCCGTCCAGCGTCTTCTTCAGCGTGACGCCCGGGCCGCTCGGCACCATCTTTGCGATCTTGTCCACTTCGCGAAGGGGCAGATTCATGACACGGCCGACATCACGGATGACGGCGCGCGCCGCAAGCGTACCGAAGGTGATGATCTGCGCCACCTGCTCGGCGCCGTACTTCTCTGCGAGATACGCGATGACCTGCCCGCGTCCGCGATAGCAGAGGTCAGTATCGATATCCGGCATGGAGACTCGCTCCGGATTCAGGAAGCGTTCAAAGAGAAGGTCGAAACGCAGTGGATCGATTTCCGTGATGTGCAGGAGGTAGGCGACGATGCTTCCTGCCGCGCTCCCACGCCCCGGCCCGATCGGGATGCCATGTGTCTTCGCGTAGCGGATGAAGTCCATGACGATCAGGAAGTAATCCGAGAACCCCATCTGATTGATGACACCGAGTTCATAATCCAGACGCTCCTGCTCTTTTCCCGTGGACTCCGGATAGCGCTCCGGGATCGCCGCCTCGCAGAGCTTTCGCAGGTATGACTTGGACGTCTCGCCTTCCGGCACATCGAAGAACGGGAGCTTGTGGTCGCCAAAGGTGAAGGTCACATGACAGCGCTCTGCGATCTTTGCCGTGTTCTCGATGGCGCCCGGATACTCACCTAAGATCGCCTGCATCTCCTCTCCGCTCTTGCAGTAGAATTCGTCATTCGGAAAATGGAAATGATAGGGATCATCCAGTGTCTTTCCCGTGGAGATACAGAGCTTGATCTCCTGGCTCTTCGCATCCTCTTTTTTCGTATAGTGGAAATCATTCGTCGCGACCAGCCCCAGCCCATACTCTTTTGCCAAAGACGCCAGCACCGGACGCACATCCGCTTCTTCCGGGATGCCATGATTCTGCAGCTCGAGGAAATAGTTCTCCTTCCCAAACGTATCGATGTAGTAGCGGATCACCTTTCTGGCTTCATCCATGTCGCGGTTTAAGATCGCCTGCGGAAGCTCGCCGGCAACACAGGCCGACAACGCAATGAGCCCTTTGTGATACTTGGACAGAAGCTCATGATCCACCCGCGGCTTATGAAAATAGCCCTCCGTCCACGCCTTCGAGCAGATCTTGATGAGATTCTGATAGCCCTCATTCGTTTCTGCCAAAAGGATCAGATGCCCCAGCTTCTCCTTCTCGCCCTTCGCCCGCTCGAAGCGGCTCTTCCTCGTGACGTAGACCTCGCATCCGATGATCGGCTTGATGCCCTGCGCGATACACTCTTTATATAAATAGACCGCACCGTACATGACACCATGGTCCGTGATCGCGACCGCCGTCTGCCCGAGCGACTTGACATAAGAGACAAGCTCCTTGATGCGGCATGTGCCGTCGAAAAGACTGTACTCGGTGTGGACGTGGAGATGAACAAATGGATCCAAGCGGAAACGCCTCCTTCACTCCTTTTTCTTTCGAATTCTAAGGAAATGCTGATGCAATCGCAGAATCAGTGTTTCCCTAAAAATAACTTTTTCTTATTGTATCATATTTCGTGATCGGTCATTCATCCGGTCCTGTCTCATTCGAACCGAGCTTTCCTTCGTGATCAAGGCCGGCACGCCCCGCGGGCTGACCCTGCGTAAGGCGAACGACAAAAAACTGGTGACTCATCACTGAGAGAACCTCCCGGTGATGAGTCACCAGTCACGAATCACGAATCACGAATCTTAAAATTCACATTTCCAAAGGCCATGCAGATTGCAATATTCATACACCACGCCATGAGGCACATCAGCAAAGACGGCTTTCGGTTCTTCTCCCGGTTTCAGATAACGCACTTGGAATCCCTCTTCGGTCACCAAAGCGATCCACTGGATGTAATGGTTTTCCAACATAGGATGCAGCACTTCCCCCACTTGTACGTGAAGGAGATCCCCCTCATGAGTCACCACCGGTACATGTTTTTCTCTGGCTCCATCACTGGTACCTGCTGCCAAGGGCTGCAATGTTTCACCACAGCAAGAAACAGCCATGGCTTCGCCGGTTTTGAATACGAAAGAATCGCAAGATGGGCAATAATAGATATGAAGTGTCATGATATTCTCCTTTCTCTGCAGGTGGCAGAAAAAATTAGGTGACCATTGACCCGGGATCAGGTGTTAAGGGTTAGGTATTGCACTCTCCTAAACGTAATTCTTGTCCGCTTGGTATGTTCATGGCGAAGCAGACCGCCAGTCGAGCCCCTCTTGTATCCTCCCTTAGCGGGAAAGATACGCCCGAAAAATGATGATCTTACCAGTCGCAGGCCGCTTTATCGATATTCTTCTATATCTATATATTACCATATGGTTCGACATTTATCAATACAAAAAATGCAATGGTTAAGGAAACCGGAGTAACCTTTTCTCCCCTATTTTCCCTCCCCGGCCAAAAGACTCTCCACAGCCCATTCCACTTCCTCATGGGGAATCCGTTCTTGTTCCAATCGCCAACCGTTATCGTGAATCAATTTCCATGCCATTTTCTCACTGACGGTCAAACAGTCCGGGATGGTGGTGGTATTTCCTGTATCTTTCACTTTGGGATCCACATAGGCCAGAAGCGTTTCTTTGTCCATCAGAAAGGAATGAATCTTCATTTCTGGCAATACTTTTCTAAGATTGCTCAGGATATTGAAGCCATCGTGGTCCAAATCACCCCAATAGTATATTTCCTTATCGGCTAACCAAGGTGCGGATTCTGCCATTTCCAAGACGCCATAGCCCATGCCGAAGAGAATGAGGCTGTCTTCGGCATCGGGGAAGGTATAGCCATTCACCTTGTTCTCCGTGATGAAGATACGGCGGTGCGGTGGCTGGAAATCGGCGATATCATCCTGCGAAAGGAAGAGTTTTCTGACGCCGGCAAAGCGCAGGTGCTCATCGAGGCTTCGGACGCAGATGGAGGGCGTCGGGACTTTCTGTACGAAGAGTTTCTCCCAAAGTTCGTCACTGCTCTCAGCGGTATTTCCGGGGAAGAGGGCATTCCAGAGCGTCCGCACCAGGAAATTGTGATTCTCCAGAAATTTCGTATCGACGCCGGGGATCGCCATCTCACGAAGGTATCCTTCCCGCTGCTCCTGCGCCAGCATGAAGCGGGCAATGGATAGCGCCAGGGGAAAGAAATTTTCCGCGAAAATCCGGACAAAATACGTGAGGTACCAGTCACGGAGAGAGGGCATCTGGCTTTCTACAGCTGAAAGGCCGACCAGAAATTCTTTTTTCTTCTTCGTGAGTCCGAGGAGCGCCATGGCGTCCTCCGGGGTATCGATGAAGACGCGGACAGGCATCGGCTGTTTCCCAAAGGAGACCGTCTGCTTTCGTTTTTCTTCGACGTGCCAGAGGGGATGACCGTCTGATGCTTTCGGCGCTTTGCGCCAGAAGTCCTGCCAGGCGAGAAGCTCGTCCCAACTGGTTTCTATATCCTGCGGCCGCTTAAGCGGCATGCTCAGATAGGGGACTTCGCTCCCTTCTGCGAGCGCCACATAGAGTTTGCCATTGGCTTCCAGGCGCGAGAGTTTCTTTCTGAGCGGCTCGTCAAACTTTCTTCTCATGGGCTTTGAGCTCCTTCCGGTACTCACCGATGGAGAGGTTTCGAATCTGCGACTGGCGCTTCTCATTCTGCGAGACGAAGCCTAGGTGAGAAATGTACGGCTCGATGGTCGGGATCTTGGCGAGCGGCGTCACGACAAGAAGCTGCAGTCCCATTTTGTGGAAAAGTTCGAGACCGAAGCGAGCGGACTCGTCCGAGCTCTTCAGGAAGGCTTCGTCGATCGCCGTAAAGCGGAAGGTCGGAAGCGCACGGCTGCCGATGATGCCAAAGCTGTATACGAAGCTGGCCGCCAGGATCGTGTAGGCGAGTTTTTCTTTCTGCCCGCCGGACTTGCCGGAGGAGTCGGTGTAGTGCTCGTACTCTTCGCCGCATCTGCCATCCTCCATGCGGATGCGTTCGGAGACGGCAAAGGTGTACCAGTTCCGGACATCGGTCACCATCGCTGTCCATTTCTTATCTTCTTCCGCTCGTCCCGGTCGGCTCTTAGAGAAGCGGGACAAGATTTTTTCGATTTCGAGGAATTTCTCTTCGTTATAGTTATCATCACTGCCCGTGATGGCACTGTCGGTGCAGGCCTTCAGCTGCTGACGGAAATGCTTGATTTCACTGTTCAGTGACTCGATGCACTCGATCTCGATATAGTGCCCCACATTGTAGTCGATGTCGTAGAGCGAGCGGTTGATTTCCTCAATGCGCTCCCGGATGACATCGCGATTCGAGAGGAGCTTCGACTGGAATATCGCCATATCCTGAATCGTATTCTCACGAAGTCGCTTCTTGAATTTCGGCAGCAGTTTCGGCAGATCATCTTCGCCAATGCGGCGGTAGAGCTCCTTGTACTCGCTCCTGTTTGCGCGGTTCAACTCGTTCGTAAGATTCGGGTCACTTTCATTATGGAGTGAGAGGTACTGCAGGTACTTCGACATGCCAGACGACATGGCCGAGCCACTCTGTTCCTTCTTCGCGCCCCACTTTTCTTTTTCTTCCCGGATCCACTTATTGTACATTCCCTGCTTGTCGGTCATGGACTTCAGCGTGAAGAAACCTTTCTTGATGCAGTCTTCACGGTGCTTATCCAATAGGTCAAAACCTTCGCGGCGGATGAGCTCCGGCGCGCTGCAGAGGATTCTCTCGTCTACGGCTTTTTTATCTTCGTATTCTGTGATCTGGCGCGCAAGACTCCCCAACTCACCGTCTGCGCGGCGAATAGCCTCCTCAATCTCTTTTTTCTCTTTCTCGAGCGCTTTCACTTCGCGGTCGAGACGGGCAAGGATATTCGAATGGCCCTTGAGGCTTTGGATGATGGCTTTCTGCTTGTCGACGCGGTCTGCAAAATACCGGCAGTCAATGTCCTTGAAATTATCCACCACGAGAAGGTTCTCTGCGGCATTCCGCTTTCGGATGACGGACTCTCTCTCCGCCACGATCTGCTGCACGATTTCCCTCTGCGCAGCGCGCTCCCCTTCGAGGCTTTCCAGTTCCTTTCTGATGAGAGCGATCTTTTCTTTGTTCGAGAAACCGAGCACATAATAGCGACGGTCATGGAGCGCGTGGCGGTCATCTTTCTGATGGCGGCGCCCCTGCGTCTTGATCTGGCCTTCGAGCGACAGCGCGAAGCGGGCTTTCTTGAATTCCGCGGTCGTTTCCGCGCACACGTGATCGAAGCGGTGCACCAGCTCGGAGGCAAGCCAGCCCGCATACGGCGAGTCACGCTTGATATGAAGCTTCCTCGCCGCCGACGTTTCCGGCAGGTCTGTCATCGAGACGGGCGGCGTGTATTCGTCGACACGGTAGTACACCATGCGGCGGCCGAGAAAATGTTTTTCCATCCAGTCGATGACTTTGCCATAGAGACTTTCCGGCACGAGGAGCGATACGCCGAATTCCCCAAGAAGTCGCTCGAGTGCCCCTTCCCACTTCTGCTCCTCGGGCTTCACTTCCATGATTTCCCCAGCAAATGGCATGTCTCTCTCCGCCACCTTGAGGTCGCAGCAGAGGTCTTTGCGGATGGCAATGAAGGGGGCTGGGATATTACTATCTCGCTTCAGAAGGGACGCGAGCTCTGTCTTGTCCGCAGAAATCTGGAATGCGATCTCTCGCTCCTTGCTGTCGGCCTCGAATTTCTTCGCATCCAGTGCGTCGTACTCCGCCTTGAGCTCGCCCAGCAGGTCTTCGAGCTCTTTTCGCCGAGTCAGGAAATCCTCCAGCACCACCGGCACAGAAATCCCCAGCACATCCGCGTAGTCGCGGTAGTTCTCCGCCTGCTTCATCACCTGTGCGAGATCTTTCTCGCAATTCTTGAGTTCTTTTTCCGCATCATGCAGGCGGTTGCCGCCATTCTGCCACATTTCCTTCTTCTTGGCGTCGATATCTTCCAAGGCGTGGGTGAGTTCCGCCTCAAAGGATGTGCGGCGAGCACGCATTTCTTCCTGCTGCCGGTTGCTTTCTGTAAGCGCTTCCGTGAGGAGCTTGATTTCCTCCCGCGCCAGATACGGCTGCACCCCCTCTTCCATCAGGGAAAGCTCGCTCTCTTTGAGGAGGCAGGCATCATAGGTATCCGACGCCTTCACGATAGGGCGAAGAAGGTCCATCTTCTCGCGGTCACGCACGATGGCATCATGGATGCTCTTCAGGTCATGGAAACGGGTGAGGAGGCGCTGGATATTCTCTTCCATCTCCGCCCTGTCCACATCACCAAGCATGTTCTTGCGGACGAAATCGGTGATCCCATTCACTTTCTTCATGGAGACGGTCTGCTGGAAAAGGTCGAGCGCGTCATCACTCACAATGCCGAAGAGCGACTTGAATTTCACCGCATACGAGGTGTAGTCATTGAATACTTCCACATAGAGTGATTTCTTCAGACGCTTCTTGAGATCGCTGATGTTATTCCCAAAGCCGCCGAAATCTTTCTTGATGGAGAGACTGCGCTCTGCCACAACGAAGAAGCGGGCCGGACGCTCGCTCCCGGGCTGGAAGAAAAAGACCTGCGCAAGTGTCACGTAGCTGTCCTTCTCTACATCCGAAAAGACGGCGAGGATGACGGAGTACTTATTCTTATCACGGAGCGCGACCGGCTCTTCTTCACCGGATGCATTGCTCCTCTTCGCATAGTAGCCGCGCACGTAGGACGTGAGCGAACGCTCACGGCTCCCCGAGTCAGCGGCCTTGTTGTAATTGATTTTCGGTTGCGGGATGAGGAGCGTCAAGATGGCATCGACCAGAGTCGACTTGCCCGAGCCGATTTCCCCGGTGAGGAGCGACGTATTGCCGCCCAGCTCGAAAGGCCAGACCGCGCCGTCGAAGGTGCCCCAGTTGTACACTTCGAGCCGCCGCATGCGGTAGCCCGGGCCCACATCTTCCATGCGGCCGTCTGTATCAAAGAGATTCATGGGTGTCCTCCTTTTCTTCCGCCTTGTCCTCTAAGGAAATGCCATTCTCTTCCATGTACTTGTCGAGCGCCCGGTTGAATTCCGAGAGCCAGGCCGCATCCACGAAGCGGCGCAGGATCGGCTGCACCTCATAGGCAAATTCATTGTCCTTCACCGGCGAGAGGATCTTCATGGAAACCGCCTTCTTGAAGCAGGCACGGATGGAGTCAGCAAATTTCACTTCATCTGACATATCTGGGAAATATGGCTTCATGCGAGCGACCATTTCCTCATCCTTCACGACAAGCATGCTGTCCCCGTTCGCCCCGTCGAATTCATTGATCTCATTACGAAGAAGCGCAAGGAAAAGACTCATCTTGAATGTCAGCGGCTGCTTCTTCACAAGATGGGGCAGCTCATCCGTCTCCTTCTGCTTTAGGAAAGCGTAGCCGCCATCCTCATCAATGACAAGCAAAAGCCCGATCTTTTCCATATATTCATTGATGCGATACTGCTGAGAAAGGATGGTATTCCAGCTCTCCGGGGCCGCTTCCTTCACCACGATCCCTGAGAGAAGCTGGATCAGTACGGTAGAAAATGTGATGTCTTCTTTTTCCATCATGGCTCCTTCTTTTCAAAAACAATACGTTCCATCGTGACATAGCGGCTGCGGCCATCGATTCCCTGGAAGAAGATCCGTTCTTTGGCGGGCGTGAAATGGCACGCCTCGCTCTTAGCGATTTCCATGTACGCCAGAAGCTCGAAGAGTCCCTTCTCGATCGGATAGGCGTCAATGACTTCCTTCAGCGTCACCTTCGGCCGCGTCTCGAGCATGTCCTTGATGCGAGTGCGAAGCAGCGCCTTATCCACGTAGACCTGGTTGAAAATCGCCTCCAGACTCCCCTCGTGCTCACCCACCGTGAGCGCGTCTTGAGCAAGCTCCATCTGCGCAGGCGGCATGCGGAGAGGCCGCTCCATCGGAAGAGAAATCGTCGGCGCGGCTTCATCAAGCCACATAAATTCCTTCTCCCGTTTCGGCTCTCTCCCCTTCATCGCGAGCGCTTTCTTTTCGATTTCCTTCACCTGGAAATAGATATTTTTCTTCTCCTGCAGATTGTTCTCATTGACATACCAGCGGATCTGCTCCGATAGCTTGCCGATCGTCTGCTGCACGTCTTCTGCGCCGTCCACCCACGCACGGCGCACGTGGAGCGGATTGTAGCGGTTCGTCTCACCGGCAAGTGCCTTCAAGCGGAGAATCTTTCGCATTGTCGTATCGAAATCCTCCTGCTGAGAGGACGCCATCAGGTAGTCGAAGAAGGCGGAAAAGCTTTTGCCCTGCTCCGACTCTTCGATGATTTCCCTGTCCGCGATGAACTGCGAGAGCAGCGCCCCCTTGCCCTGCTCCCACTCGTTCACTTCATTGCGAAAATCATTGTAGATGCCCTGAAATTTATCTTTGACCTCACGGAAATCAGAAAGAATCCCTGCCGCGATGTCCATGGCTTCCATGAAGCGCTCCTTGATCTGCACTTCATCTAAGACTTCGACTTCCCCGCCTTCGCGGAGCCGACGGATCTTCTCATCGATCTCCGCCCGCTGCTTTCTAAGGTAGTCCAAGCGCGCCTTCTTATCCGGATTCGCCTTATGCTCGATCTCGTGCAAGATATTGAAGAACGTGTGGAGGCGCGACTCCGTCCCGATGAAGCTCCGACTGCGCAGATTTTCCAGCCACTCTACGGCCTTCTGCCCTGAAGTCGTGAGGTCATAGTATGTCATGTGGTTTCGATAGAAACGGCGAAGCCAGCGGTGCTCCTCATCCGACCACCGGCGCAGGTACAGCTTCGCTTCCCCCTCGAGCGCTTCCTCCTCCGGCTGCGGCTCCTTCGCTAGGGCATGCTTCTCTTTCAGAAATGGACGCATGTCCATCAAAAGACGTGCTTCCGGCAGATTTCTCACATTGCCCGCCAAAAATTCCTGATAAAAAAAGGCACAGCAGAAAGCTGCATCATCAGAAGCGAGAAGCTTCCATGAAGCATTGCTGTGTCTCATCAAGGCAAGCGCATCCAAAGCCATAAACCGATCCTGTGCCATAGAAGTCACCTTTATGTTGATCTTACAATACATATGAACTGGCGCTGCACCTTCCATTCTCGCTCATAGTGAAAATGAAAGGTGCAGCGTACAAAAGCAAAAGCGTCACGGAGTATAAATCTTGGCAGTGCCCACTTGAGACTTGGAGTCTTGGAGACTTTAGACTACAGATATCTGACATCTGATGTCTAACGTCTTCCAGTCTCCAGTCACAGACCACCGACCACTACTTTCCCCATTCCAATTCCAGCAGGCGGAAGCGGTGATCCGCGCTGTGCTTCTGCAGAAGATAGATATCCTTTCCCTGCTCTTCATTCTGACGAAGCGCTTCCTCCGCTTCATAGCGGATGTCATTCAGCTGGTCATCATAGCAGGACGCCTCGATATTCATCATCCGCTCCTGCAGGTCGGTGATCAAAAATTGCTGATAAATGACCATGCCGAGCAGCATGGCCATAATAAGGTAGAGATATTTACGTTCTCTCCACTGTATTTTCCTTTTCCACTGTTCCATGGAACTCCTATTTCCTCATCATATCATCGATCTTACGCGGGTCATTCAAGAGCGTCAGATGGTCTTTGGTGAATTCGATCCAGAGACGGGCAGCGCGGGAGAGGTAGCGGCCCTTCTTCCAGATGGCATAGAGGTGATGCGTCATGCGCGGCTCTGTCATCACACGGGTGACGACCTTGCTTTCCTCGCTGTTTGCCGGACACAGGCGCGATGGCAGGATCGCGACGCCAAGGCCGCTTGCGACCGTCTGCAGCATCAGCTCACGCTGGCTCGTCTCGAATACGATCTTCGGCGTGAAGCCGATCTTTTTGCAGTTCGACATGATGTCATCATGCATATTGAAATCATCGCGGTACAGCACGAGCGGATAGTCTGCGAGCAGCTTCATCGGGACGACAGGGTGCTCTTCGAGCGGATAGCCCTTCGGCATGACGACGCACATCTCATCCTCCGAAAGGAAGAAGGACTCGAATTCGTTATTCGGAATGGTGCAGATGATGCCGACGTCGATGACCCCCTCCTGGACAGAGGTCTCGATGACCTTCGAACCGTGCTCATAGAGCTTGATGGCGATCTGCGGATAGTTCTTCTTGAATTCGCCCAGCAGCTTTGCAAAGACATGCGCATCGGTGATCGGCGGCAGCCCGATCTCGATGGTATCCTGCTTCAGGTTGAATTCATTTTCAAAATCCGACTTCAGATGTTCAAAAATAAAAAGACACCGTTTCGCATAGTTCAGGAAAATGGTCCCCGGCGCTGTGATCTCTACCGTCTTTGCGTTGCGGATGAAAAGCACGACCCCCAGCTCATCCTCCAGCGACTTGATCATGCGGCTGATGGCGGACTGGGAAATATGAAGATTGCGCGCTGCTTTCGAGAAGCTCTTCTGTTCAGCGACTTCCATGAAATATTTCAGATGACGATAATCCATTGTGATCCTCCATGAAAGAGTAAAAAGAAAGATAAGAGGGGGCATCTTCAGGACGAGTCCGTGGGGCGGACTGCTTTAGGGAAACACCGATTCAATCGTTGTCAGATTTCATTCTTGGATTTTTATACAGAGCGAGGAATCATCTGACGCGAATAGCAAGCTATTTAAGGAAGATGATGACGAAGCCATGTATAAAAATCCATGTGAAATCCGACTCTGCGATTGAATCAGCGTTTCCCTAGATCCCATGCCGGAGAAGCTCCGCCGGCTCCAAGGGGCATGATGCTTCGCATAAAAAACAGCAGTACGCTCATCAGCTGCTCTTGATCTCTTTCTCCTTCTCATTTTCTTGTGAAATCCATATCTTTATTCTATAATAGAAATGTATCTATTCGGATGCCCTGGAAATGTCCATGGTCTATGACTTAGTATAGAATAAAGTGAATCCATCTATGCAAAATTATCATAAAACCATTGTACCTAATTTTCAGGTATCTTGCAAGGGAAGAGTAAAGGCAAAGGTATAAAAGCCAGTTGACTGATGAGCAGGAATCCGTGGCCGGAAAGGCGCCGCCTTCCTCATCCTTCATCTCCTCTGCTCCCCTTGAACAGATTTTCCATATAAAGGAGTGTTGATCTGTGAGAAATGTAAAAACAATGGATGGCAACACAGCTGCTGCGTATATTTCCTACGCATTCACAGAAGTAGCTGCTATTTATCCGATCACCCCTTCCTCGCCGATGGCGGAAGAAGTGGATGAATGGGCCGCTCACGGCAAGAAGAACATTTTCGGTGACACCGTACACGTCGTCGAGATGCAGGCAGAAGGCGGCGCAGCCGGCGCATTCCACGGCTCTTTGCAGAGCGGTGCGCTGACTACCACCTATACGGCATCTCAGGGCATGCTGCTCATGGTACCGAACATGTACAAAGTCGCAGGCGAATTGCTCCCGGGCGTTTTCCACATCGCAGCGAGAGCTCTTGCAAACCACGCACTCTCCATCTTCGGTGACCATCAGGACGTCATGAGCGCACGTGCAACGGGCTGCGCGATGCTGGCAGAAGCGAATGCCCAGGAGATCATGGACCTCGCAGGCGTTGCCCATCTTGCTGCCATCAAAGGCCGCGTACCTTTCATCAATTTCTTCGACGGCTTCCGCACGAGCCATGAGATCCAGAAGGTCGAGGTCATGAACTATGAAGAGCTCGCTCCGCTCATCGACCAGAAAGCCCTTGCGGACTTCAGAGCCCGCGCTCTCAACCCGGATCATCCGGTCATCCGCGGCACCGCAGAAAACCCGGACGTTTACTTCCAGCACTGCGAAGCAGCGAACCCCTTCTACAATGCCCTCCCAGACATCGTTCAGGGCTACATGGATGAGATCTCCAAGATCACCGGCAGAAGCTACCATCTCTTCGACTACTACGGCGCAGCCGATGCTGACCGCATCATCATCGCGATCGGCTCTGTCACCGACATCTGCAAGGACGTCACCGATGCGCTCAATGCCCACGGCGAAAAAGTCGGCGTGCTGAATGTACACCTCTACCGCCCATTCTCTGTCAAGCACTTCCTTGACCAGATCCCATCGACCGTCAAGAAGATCGCCGTCCTCGACCGCACCCGTGAACCGGGCGCCATCGGCGAACCGCTCTACCTGGATGTCGTATCTGCGATCGCCTCTTCCGGCCGCGCCATCAAAGTTTGCGGCGGCCGCTACGGCTTAGGCTCGAAGGACGTCATTCCGGAAGACATCATGGCTGTCTATGAACACCTGAAGGAAGAGACCCCGCGCCACAACTTCACGCTCTCCATCAAAGACGACGTGACGAACCTCTCCCTCGCTCCGCTCCCGGTACCGGAAATCCCGTCCAAGCTCGTCTCCTGCAAATTCTGGGGCTTCGGCTCTGACGGCACCGTCGGTGCGAACAAGAGCGCCATCAAGATCATCGGCGACCACACCGACCTCTATGCGCAGGGCTACTTCGCCTATGACTCCAAGAAATCCGGCGGCGTCACCATCTCCCATCTGCGCTTTGGCCCCGATCCGATCAGAAAGCCTTACCTCATCCGCAAGGCTGACTACATCGCCTGCCACCGTCCGTCCTACATCTATAAATACGATCTTCTCCGCGGCTTCAAGCCGGGCGGCATCTTCCTTCTGAACTCCCCATGGAGAAAAGAAGATCTGGACCGCGTCCTGCCGGCAGCCATGAAACGGAAGCTCGCTGCCCTCAAAGCAAAATTCTACATCATCGATGCCTTTGAGATCGCAAAGAACATCGGTCTCGGCGGCCGCATCAATATGATCATGCAGTCTGCCTTCTTCCACCTTACCCACATCATTCCTGATGCAGATGCCGTGAAGTACCTGAAAGACTCCAACGAAAAATCCTACGGCAGAAAAGGCCAGAACGTCGTCGACATGAACAACAAAGCCGTCGACGCCGGTATGGAAGGCATCGTCGAAGTCGAAGTACCATCTGAATGGGAACATGCGACCACCGGCGGCTCCATCGCCAAGGTCAGCCGTCCGGACTTCGTCAAGAACGTCTGCGACGTCATGAACCGTCAGGAAGGCGACGACCTCCCGGTTTCCACCTGGAAAGGCATCGAAGACGGCACCTTCCCGTCCGGCACCTCCCAGTACGAACGTCCATCGGCAGCCATCATGATCCCGGAATGGATCCCGGAAAACTGTATCGGCTGTAACCAGTGCGGCGTCGTCTGCCCGCATGCTGCCATCCGTCCATTTCTCGTCACCGAAGACGAAGCAGCGAATGCGCCGGAAGGCTTCATCGTCAAAGACTTCAGAGGCCCGGTCAAAGGACTCAAGTACCGCATCGTCGTCGATCCGGAAGACTGCTACGGCTGCGGCATCTGCGCGAATACCTGCCCGGCACCGAAGAAAGCCCTCGTCATGCAGCCGGCAGAGACAGAGCTCCCCAAGCAGAACCTTTGGGACTATGCAAAGAGCCTCCCGGCGAGAGACAATCCGCTCGGCAAAAAGAACCTCAGAAGCGCCATGTTCGAACCGACCTACTTCGAATTCTCCGGTGCCTGCGCAGGCTGCGGCGAGACCCCGTACATCAATATGGTCACCCGTCTCTTCGGCGACCGCATGATGATCTCCAATGCGACCGGCTGCTCCTCCATCTACGGCGCAAGCTCCCCGTCCATGCCATATACCAAGAACAGCAAGGGACAGGGGCCGGCTTGGGCAAACTCCCTCTTCGAAGACAACGCGGAATATGGCCTCGGCATGCACCTCGGTGAAGCGAAGCTCAGAAGCCGCCTGACCGAAAAGCTCGAAGCTCTCCTCCCGGCAGCGGAAGGCGATGTCAAGACCGCCATGGAAGAATGGCTCGCCAAGAAAGACCTCGGCGAAGGCACGAGGGGCCGTGCCGACAAACTCGATGCGGCCCTCACCGCTGCGGTTTCCGCGCATCCGGAATACAAAGAACTGCTGGATCTCAAGGATCATTTCGTCAAGAAATCCCAGTGGATCTTCGGCGGCGACGGCTGGGCATACGACATCGGCTTCGGCGGCCTCGATCAGGTCCTCGCTTCCGGCGAAGATGTGAATGTCCTCGTCCTCGATACCGAAGTCTACTCCAATACCGGCGGACAGTCCTCCAAGTCCACTCCGGCTGCTGCCATCGCCAAATTCGCAGCCTCCGGCAAGAAGACCAAGAAGAAAGACCTCGGCATGATCGCCGTCTCCTACGGCTACATCTACGTCGCACAGATCGCTCTCGGCGCTGATATGAATCAGGCCTTCAAAGCCATCAGCGAAGCAGAAGCCTATCCGGGACCGTCCCTCATCATCGCCTATGCGCCATGCATCAACCACGGCCTCAAAGCCGGCATGGGCAAATCCTCCGAAGAAGAGAAACGCGCCGTCGAATGTGGCTACTGGTGCAACTGGCGCTACAACCCAGAGCTTCTGGAACAGGGCAAGAATCCGTTCCACCTCGACAGCCGCGAACCGAAAGGCAACTTCCGCGACTACCTCATGGGCGAAGTCCGCTTCGCATCTCTGGCGAAGCTCTTCCCAGACAAAGCGGAAGAACTCTTCGAAAAGACCGAACGCGATGCCAAACAGCGCCGTGAAAACTACGTCCGCATCCAGAAATCCTATGACCAGGAGATCGCAGATCGCAAAGCCAAAGAAGAAAAATAATCCTCACGCTGCGTAATACGAAAGCGTAAACAAAGGGGCCGCTGACTCAAAGAGTCAGCGGCCCCTTTCGCGTGGGTCTTCCGGGATAAAGAGTGACTAGTGACTGGTGACTAGTGACTAATGACTGGTGACTGGTGACTAAAAACCAGGAGACATCAGACTCTCTCGTATCGTCATTGAAAGCGTTGCCGAGAAATCTTTCTTGCAGTCCGATAAACGACGCATGTGTGAAAGCAGGGATTGGGAGTATCAAGTGACTGGTGACTTGAATACGACTTTCGGGCATCGCCATCATCTATACTCCGCGGCGTTTCTATATTTTATGCGCCGCACCACCTCATACCCGAACTCATTTTCTTCTTGCATCTTACGCGAGACTATGGCATAATAGTCTGCGTCAACGATTTATGGGCGATTAGCTCAGCTGGGAGAGCGTCTGCCTTACAAGCAGAATGTCAGCAGTTCGATCCTGTTATCGCCCACCAAAAAGAAGGCCTCATGTGATCCACTCCATGCGGTCTTTTTTCTTGCCTTTTTCCTTTTTTCTCTGCGGTCATTTAACCTCCTGCATCCGCGACTCACGATCATTTGCGCGTCGCTTTGCTCCTTCAAATGATGTTCGCTGCGGAACCAGTTCGATCCTGTTATCGCCCACCATAATAAAAAGTTCCACGTGCTCGCGCCGTGGGATTTTTTATTGCCATTTTTACTGAGAAGTGGCTAGTGGCTAGAGATTAGGGATTGGGGGTACAAAGTGACTAGTGACTTGTGACTGGTAGCTAGAGATTAGTAGCTAGGGATTAGGGATTGGGGATTGGGGATTAGGAGTGACTGGTGGCTGGTGACTGGGATTTCTCCGGCATCGTCATCCCGAGTGCCGCCCTCGATCTTTACTGCACTGCGGGAATTAGCGTGTATGCGCCGAGGAAAAACAATGTCCTAGTGCTACCTCACATCAGGCGATGACCGTTCTGCAATTAAGATTGAGGGCTACGCTCGAAATGACGAAGCGCTGTCAAAACTCCGCGGCGCTTCTGATTTTTATGCGCCGCACCTTCCCCGTTGAACCCTCAGAACCTATAGAACCTGCTGAACCTCATTCATCTTTTTCTAATCAAATTCCCCCTTGCAAAGCACTGCGAGATTTGATATTATAATGCACGTACTCACGTACAGATTCCTGAATAGCTCAGCCGGTAGAGCGCGTGACTGTTAATCACGATGTCGCAGGTTCGAACCCTGCTTCAGGAGCCAGTGGCCTGTTCGTCAAGCGGTTAAGACACCGCCCTTTCACGGCGGGTTCGGGGGTTCGAATCCCCCACAGGTCACCATGGGCGATTAGCTCAGCTGGGAGAGCGTCTGCCTTACAAGCAGAATGTCAGCAGTTCGATCCTGTTATCGCCCACCATAATGAAAAGTTCCACGTGCTTCGCGCCGTGGGATTTTTTATTGCCATTTCCTTTTTTCTCTACAGTCATATAACCTCCTGCATCCGCGACTCACTACATTTTG
>ERZ1034687.412-NODE-412-length-27026-cov-4.989470_pt1 | contig 27026 bp, 28 predicted proteins | sample MGYA00520704_ERZ1034687 | MGnify/ENA primary metagenome ERZ1034687 (study PRJEB33766, sample SAMN09781762) | gut metagenome | biome: gut microbiome | host: Homo sapiens | place: Madagascar | study: EMG produced TPA metagenomics assembly of the PRJNA485056 data set... | reverse complement strand
CTCTCTAATTATTTCTACATTTGCAATAAAAATAGATTTACAACGTTCTAAGATTGTATCTTTATAAAAACAGACAAAAGTTGAAGCGTATATTTATAATCATAGGTCTTATACTGTCGTTGCCTGTCGCACTTTTCGCACAGCAAGAGAAGGTTAAGAATCAACCTTACGTAGACAATAAATTATTTCATTTGGGTTTCCATGTCGGCTTGCACGCGCAAGACATGATTTTGACCCATTCGGGAGCCAACACCAACGGTGAAGTTTGGTTTGCCGAAATCCCCTCCTATTCTCCCGGCTTCAGTGTCGGCGTAATTGGCGACATGTATTTGAATCCCTACTTCAATCTGCGTTTTACGCCGACTATCAATTTCGGGGACAAGAAATTTGTGTTCAAAGAGCAGGAAAGTGGTGATGAGTTCCGCACATCCGTGCGATCCAGCTATTTGACTTTCCCGTTATCCGTCAAATATTCCGCGATGAGGTTAAATAATTTCCGTCCTTACTTGGTCGGAGGAATATACACGGCTTTTGATTTAGGAAGGAAAAGAGGAAATCCGATGCTGCTCAAAGGAACGGACTTCGGGTTGGAATTTGGTTTGGGATGCAATCTTTACCTGCCCTTTTTCCGCCTCTGCCCAGAACTGAAGTTCAGCTTCGGACTGTTAGATTTATTGGAAAAGGATCGTTCAGACCTTCAAGGGCAGGAAACGATAAAATATTCAGATGCGCTTTCCAAAGCGACTTCCCGCATGGTCACGCTTACATTTAATTTCGAATAAGCCATTCTATATAAATGTAAGCAGCAGGAGATGCCATCAACACGCTGTCGAAGCGGTCGAGCATTCCGCCATGACCGGGCAAGATATTGCCGGAGTCTTTCACTCCTAACGTCCTCTTCATCAATGATTCGGTCAAATCTCCCCAAGTGGCGAAGAGGACAACTACGGCTGACAAGATTAGCCAGTGCAAACGGCTTACCTGCGGCTCGAAGCAAGCGACTGCCTGGGAACCAAGCAACACGATAACAAATCCGCCCCAAAATCCTTCCCACGATTTCTTAGGGGAAATGCGCTCGAATAGTTTGTGTTTGCCCAGCATGGAACCGACCAAAAATGCGCCGGTGTCGTTCAACCACACAAATATGAATATCGCCAAGATGAGCCAAGGAGCATATTGCGGCCCCGATGAATCCGCCAAAGCGTCGCCCGGACGGAGAACCAAGTAGTTCATCAACGAAAAAGATCCGGCACAATAAATCTGCGCCAAAAAGGTAAAGGCCCAATTATTGATAGGATTGGGAGCTTTCGTGTATAACTCGCCAATGAATGTATACATAATAAATAAGATGTAAGGGAGAAAGACGATTCCTCCAGCGACTCCACTTGCATTCAGGAAGCAAGCGGCAAAGAGATAGACTCCACCCGCCGTGCTGACTGCCCGCTTCAAAGCTGCATTTTGATAATGATCCAGCAGACCATAAAATTCCCACAAAGAGAGAGCGGTTATCAAACCAAAAAGGATAGCAAACGTGTAGGCACTAAACAAAATGGCACTCACCAAAACGCCTACAAATATCAGTCCCGTCAGGGTACGTTTAATGAAATTATTCAAAACTATACGATTTATGTTCCACCCAAAGGGTTTTCACGATTAATTATTTGGCTGCAAACTTACAAAAATCCATTGAATTATGGACAACAGACGGTGGTTATTCTTTTATCTGCCCTGACTGCCTTTGGATAATCCATCCTCTTATTTATATCGTCTGTCAAAATATTGTTGCTTTTGATGGTTCAATCACATGCTTCTTCATGGATTAAAACACCGTTTAAACGCTGTTTAAATGGAATTAAAACACTATGTAAACGGTAAAAACATGAACGGCAATCCCCAGATAAAAACATTCTTGATATTTCTTTTTCTTAATATCTTTCCATATCTTTGCATAAAGATGGGAAAGAGATAGGGGCGGAAGTCCGAGAGGGAATCCTCCGAATGATATCTCATACGTATAATATAAATTAATAATACAGGACATGAATAAAAACTACTGCGTTATCATGGCAGGAGGAGTGGGTTCACGTTTTTGGCCATTGAGCCGCTCAGCCAAACCGAAACAATTCATAGACGCATTGGGTATCGGTAAGACGTTCATTCAAATGACATACGAACGATTTGCGAGGTTCATCCCGGATGAAAACTTCTTGGTCGTAACAGGTGAAGCATATAAGACTTTGGTATTGGAACAATTACCCATGCTGAAAGAGGAACAAGTATTGACTGAGCCATGCAGACGCAACACGGCTCCTTGCATTGCTTATGCGACTTATCGAATCGCCAAGAACGACCCGGATGCCGTCATGATAGTGACTCCGTCCGACCATTATATCCAGAAAGAAGAGTATTTCGAAGAGGTCATGCGCCATGCGCTCGACCACGCAGGCAATCATCCGGACTTGGTAACTGTGGGGATTCGCCCGACTTATCCAGCAACCGGCTATGGATATATCCAAAAAGGAGATACGGAGAAAAACATCTCTTCCGTCTTGGCATTCAAGGAAAAACCCGACTTGAAAACAGCAGTCTCTTTCCTGAACGAAGGATGTTTCGTTTGGAACTCAGGAATGTTCGTCTGGTCGGTCGCTGCCATTCAGAAAGCATTGGAGTCTTTCGTTCCAGACATAGCACAATCCTTTGAAAAGCTGGTCCCTTATTACGGAACGCAAGAGGAACAGACTTGCGTCAATACCACTTATGAGGCTTGCCAAAGCATCTCCATCGACTATGCCGTCATGGAAAGAGCACAGAATGTGGTCGTGATTGATGGTGATTTCGGATGGAGCGACATCGGGACATGGGGCTCTTTGTATGAACATTTAGACAAAGACAGTGCGCATAATGCCAAAATTGGAGGCGATGTGCTCTATTTCGACACTTGCAACACTTTAGTCAAAGAAGAGCTTCCCGACAAACTTTTGGTCTTGGCAGGACTCGACGACTATGTCGTGGCTGACACAAAGGATGTCTTGTTGGTCTGCCCGAAAAGGGATGAAGCCGAATTGAAGCAGTTAATTGAGACTGTGCTGAAAAAAAGAAGCGATATCCAATAAAAAGCCCCTCCATATTAGGTCGTCAGCCTGCAAATTTGTATTTTTGCAGGTCAAAAGACCTTATATGGCCATATTCATACATTAACAAACATGAGTTATAACAATTTTAATAATATGAATCCGTTATCTACCCTATTGCATCACTCCAAAGGGAGCGTCAAAAGCAGAAAGTCTAAATTAGTATGCCAAGTAATGAGCCTTTTATTATTAATGTCTCTTATTTCTTGCAAAACGACGAAAGATGTCGTCTATCTTCAGGACGTTGTCCCGTACAAAGCCACTGATATAGAGCAGAAGTTTGAAGTGCTTATCCACGAGGATGACTTGCTTGGAATCTTGGTAAACAGTAAAGACAAAGAATTGGTAGTTCCTTTCAACATGCCAATGGTCTCCTACCAAATCGGTTCCGAATCGTATGGACAACAGCGTCTGTTGGGCTATTTGGTTGACGTGAATGGAGATATTGATTTCCCAGTCTTGGGTAAAATCCATGTAGTAGGACTCACCCGCTTGCAATTGAAGGAGATGATCAAAAAACGGTTGATTGACGAAGACTTGGTCAAAGACCCTGTCGTCACAGTCCAGTTCTTGAATTATAAAGTATCCGTCATAGGTGAAGTTGCCCGTCCAGGTTCTTTCACGATTGCCGGCGACCGCATCACTTTGTTGGAAGCGCTTAGTATGGCAGGAGACTTGACTATTTATGGTAGACGTGACCGCGTGGCAGTTATCCGTGAAAAAGACGGAAAACGCAAGGTGTTGTTCCATGATTTGCGTTCATCCGACATCTTTTCTTCGCCTTGCTACTATTTGCAGCAAAACGATATTGTTTACGTAGAGCCTAACCGTGCTAAATCCCAACAGAGTGGAATCAACCAGAACAACTCGGCAAGCGTATGGTTGTCTGCTGTTTCGGTTTTGGCAGCAATAGCTTCCTTGATTGTCACTTTAACAAAATAACATAATTACCTATTTATATAATGGAGCAATTTGAAAACAACAACAATATAGAACAACAAGAGCCGGAGTTAAATATCCTTGACCTTATCAAGATTGCTTTGGCCAATTGGTATTGGTTCGTGATATCCGCAGTATTATGCGTATCTGTCGCTTTCGTTTATCTAAAGTGGGCACCCAAGATTTATACCCGCACGGCTTCCGTCCTAATCAAAGACGACAAAAAAGGTGGTGGTTTTTCCGAGTCGAACGCCTTCGGGGATTTGGGTATCACGATGGGGTCTCGAAATGTAGACAATGAAGTATTGGTATTCAAGGCAAACCGATTGATGGAAATGGTTGTCAAACGCCTGCATTTGGATATCAACTATTCTATCAAAGAGGGATTGCGCACAGTCGATTTGTATACTCGTGCCCCGATTTCTTTGACATTCCCGGAAGCGGAAGGAGAACAGACCTTTTCTTTGAAGGCGACTCCGATAAACAAACAGAAAGTCCTTTTGCATGACTTTAAGACAATCAACACCGATGGTGAACTTGTGGAGGTTGGCAAACCGATACAGGTCATGTTGGGCGACTCGGTCAATACTCCGGTTGGTCCTGTGAAGATAGAAGCTACATTGGACTATTCCGACCGTTATTGGAACAAAGAAATCAACGTCAGCAAAAGTTCGGTTTCTTCTGTCACCAACGCTTACCAAGCGGCATTGAACGCATCACTGGCTTCCAAGACATCAACCATCATCAACTTGACACTCCAGGATCGTTCCATCCCTCGTGCAGAAGATGTATTGAACACGTTGATTGCCGTGTACAAAGAAGATGTCATCAACGACAAGAACCAAGTGGCAGTCAATACTTCCAACTTTATCGCTGACCGTTTGCTTATCATCGAGAAGGAATTGGGAAGTGTGGATGCGAATATCGAGTCGTTCAAAAAGGAGAACCAATTGACGGATATCACTTCTGAAACAGGCATGTATCTTCAGAACACAAGCCAATACAATCAAGAGAGCCTCTCTTTGCAGAGCCAGTTGCAATTGGCAAAATATATCAAAGAGTATTTAATTGATCCTTCCCACAATGCGGATTTGATCCCTGCGAACACGGGTGTGGATGTCAATGTAGAAAGTGATATTTCGGAATATAACACGATGTTGCTGAAACGTGACAAGCTGATTAGCAACAGTAGTAGCAAGAACCCGGTCATTCAGGATTTGAACAACTCTTTGAATGCCATGCGCCAGACTATCATCCGTTCCATCGACAACTTGATTGTTGGTTTGAATGTGAAGATTAATAATGTACAAAACCAAGCCGCACAGACTTCTCGCCGTATCTCGGCTGTCCCGACGCAGCAGAAGTATGTCCTTTCGGTTGAGCGTCAACAAAAAATCAAGGAAGAACTTTACCTTTATTTGTTGAACAAACGCGAGGAGAATGCGTTGACACAAGCTATCACGGAAAGCAACGCCCGTATCATCGATCCTGCCGGAGGTTCCAATGCTCCGATTGCGCCAAAGTCCACCATCATCCTGTTAATGGCATTTGTCATTGGTTGTGGTATTCCAGCCGGAATCATTTGGTTAATCTTCACGTTGGATACGAAAGTCCGTACTCGTAAAGATTTGGAAAAGGTCATAACGCTTCCGTTCTTGGGAGAAATTCCAAACAAAGAGAAAAAAGACAAAAGAGAAGTGGTGGTTCATGCCAACAGCCGAGATTCTATCTCCGAAGCATTCCGTATCATTCGTACCAACATGGAATTCATGCGGGTAAAAGCGAAGAATATGCAAGTCTTGATGCTTACGTCCATGAATCCGGGTGCAGGAAAAACGTTTACTACCATAAACCTCGCTGCCAGCCTTGCTTTGGCAAAGAAGAGAGTTGTCATAGTAGATTTGGATATCCGTAAAGAATCATTAAGCAAACTCATCCCTAACACGGGAGGAGGTCATACTACTGGAGTCACTCATTTCTTGTCTGGAAAAGTGGACAACATCGATGATATCATCATAAAGGATGTATTCTGCGAAGGTCTGGACGCAATCAAGGCAGGTCCGGTTCCACCTAACCCATCAGAGTTGTTGCTGAGTGAGCAATTGGATGCGCTGATGAATGAATTGCGCAAAAGATATGACTATATCATCGTGGACAACGTTCCGGCTACAGCCGTAGCAGATGCTGTCATTGTAAACCGTGTAACTGACTTGACTATTTATATAGCACGTGCAGGAAACATGGACAAACGACAGTTGCCAGAATTGGAACGTCTGTACCATGCCAACAAATTCAACAACCTCTGCTTGATTCTCAACGGAACAGATTATCATCATGGTTACGGTTATGGCTATGGTTACGGTTATGGCTATGGTTACGGTTATGGCTATGGCAATGATGATGAGAAAAAGAAGAAAAAGTAATTGTTCATGTTTGATTTCTTAAAAAAGAATATCCAAAACACATCCTTATTACAAGGAGCAACCGATGTCCACTCCCACTTACTTCCGGGAGTGGACGACGGTTTCCCGGATAATAAGTCGTCTCAAGAAGCTATTTCTTTCTTAGAAGAAGTGGGAATAAAACGGATTATCTTCACTCCCCATATTATGGAAGACTTGACGCAAAACCGTGCAAGCTTCCTAAAAGAACGTTTCCAACAGTTCACTTCGACCACCCAAACTTCTATTCAATTCCATTTGGCAGCAGAGTATATGTTAGATGCTTCATTTGAAGAACGTCTTAACGAAGAGATATTGGGATTGGACGAGAAGCACATTTTAGTCGAAACCTCTTATTTCTCTGGCCCGCCCAATCTTTATGATTTGCTTTATCAAATCACATTGAAAGGATATGTTCCCGTGATTGCACATGCGGAAAGATATCTATATATGAAAGACGAAGAAATCAATCACCTCCGGGACTTAGGTTGCGAATTGCAAATGAACTTGATGTCTTTGGCTGGCATCTACGGAAAAGGCATAGGAAAACGTGCGCTCAACTTCCTGCATGACGGTTGGTATACATATATCGGAAGCGACATACATCGCCTCTCTCCTTTCCAACATGCACTCAAACAAATCAAGCTCAACAGCAAAGAGCGGGCAGCCATGCAACAACTGTTTGAAAACAATCATCGCCTCTTTTAAGCCTTCTCCTGCCAAATTTCATCTATTTATACCCAAAGGAATAATAAAAAGTAGCATCTTGATTGGCTTATTTAGATATTTATTATACTTTTGTGTATAATAATTGGCTTCTGCCGATATAAAACCTAAATAGAAAATGAGTATGAGTACACAAGATGATTTAATTTATGACGATGTCGAGTCAATGAAGTTCATAAAGAACTATCTTCCCCAAGAGCTGAAAGAGAAATTCAGCGATGACGACATCTATTATATTGTTGATTTGATTTATGACTTCTATGACAGCAAAGGTTTCATGGATGAGAGTGATGATGACGACAGCGTTGTTGAAATCAATGAAGAGGAACTGATAGACTATGTCATAAAAAACGCCCAGAAAGATGGCGTCGGCAAGTTCCTTCCTGAAGAAATCCAATTCGTTATCCAAGGAGAATTGGAATATTGCGATTCATTGAACATGTTTGACTAAAAATACAAGGAGGAAATATGAAAAGTCTAAAAGTATTAACAGCTATGCTACTTTCCGTAACGTTGATTTTCTCAAGTTGCGGTTCTTGGAATAACACACAAAAAGGTGCGGCAATCGGAGTAGGTGGCGGAGCTGCCGTTGGTGCTGGAGTCGGTGCAATTGCCGGCAACACAGCATTAGGCACAATCATCGGTGCAGCTGTTGGAGGAACAGCTGGTGCATTGATTGGTAAGAAAATGGATAAACAAAAGAAAGAATTGGAAGCGACATTGCCAGAAGAGGCAACTGTTGAGACAATCAACAATGGTGAAGCTTTGAAGGTTACTTTTGATTCAGGTATCTTGTTTGCAACCAACTCAAGCACAGTTAGTGAAGCTTCAAAGTCTGCCTTGCGCAATTTGGCAACCAGTTTGAATCAGAATCCGGACACAGACATCAAGATTATTGGTCACACGGACAACACTGGAAAGGTTGATTACAACCAGACTCTTTCTGAAAAGAGAGCCAAAAGCGTTTTTGACTATTTGATGGTTGACCAAGGAGTTAGCAGCAAACGAATGACATACGAAGGAAAAGGAATCCATGAACCAGTTGCTGATAACAGCACAGTTGAAGGACGCGCTTTGAACCGCCGTGTGGAAATATTGATTTTGCCGAATGCACAAATGGTGCAAGATGCTCAAAACGGCACTTTGCAATAATCATTTGAAAATATAAGAGCAGGGCTGCATCAAAATATTCATTTTGACACAGCCCTTTTTAGGTGTATCAGAATTAGCAAAATATTACATTGATTTCCATCCGCGGGAAGAATTGACATAACAGAAAGCGATATTTAAAGAAATCAATACTTCTTCTCCATGCCGCCAAAAAGGACTTTCAACAATCTCCGGCAATAAAAAATCCTCGTTTTGACTGTGCTGATTGGCGCATTCGTTATTTCGGCAATGTCCTTATATTTATAGCCATAAAAAAACATCAAGAAAGGTATATAAAATGCTTCCGGGAGCGTGCGGATAGTGCGCTTCATCAAAATCATGTCGAAGCTGTCTTCCATCATGCTGACATCCAAATCTTCTGTAACCATCGCATAAATCTCCGGATCGGAAATCGAACACAACTCTGGTTTCCGCTTCTTCGAACGGCATCTATTGTAAAATAGATTGTGCATGATAATATACAACCAACCTTTGAAATTCGCATTAACACTATAAGACTCCTTATTGTCCAAAGCCTTTAACATGGTATCTTGTAATAAATCTTTTGCATCATCCATATCTGGCAATAGAATCAAGGCGGCTTTCATTAAATCTTCCTGACAGAGGATTAGTTGTTTTTCAAAATTAAAATCTTCCATTTATTTATTCATTGTTTTTAATGGAGAATGAAATATTCTTTTTGCTTTTTACATTCATGCGCAGCAAAGGTATATATAATTTATTAATTACAAGGCTTTAGTCTCTATTAATTATTTTAATTCTTAAAGATAGTGCCAATTGGTTGTGTTTAAATGCAACCTTTTTAAGCTATGTCAGAATTCCTCGATTTCCGATAAGAAAAGACTCCAAGCAAAAGAACAACCAATAAACCTAATACTAAATAGGTGAAAATCGCCCCTACTTGGTCATTCTCCCCATACGAGTGCATTCCGCTTAGGAAATAATTGACCCCGAAGAATGTCATCAAAACCGAACTGAAGGCTATTACTGATAAAAAATTGAATGCCCACTGGGAAAACCCGCAGCGGACCAAACGAAGATGTTCAACTAATGCATAAACGATGACTGTCACGAGAGCCCACGTCTCTTTCGGATCCCAGCCCCAATAACGTCCCCAAGATTCATTCGCCCAAATAGCTCCTAAAAAGGTGCCGATTGTCATTAATGCCAAACCTACCAAAAGAGCCATCTCGTTCACAAGGGTTAATTCTTTTACTCTCCTGTCCAAACTCAGATGATTCTCTCCTTTGACCAAGCTCATCACCACCATATTCGTGAAGCCCAACAGACAACTTATGCCGAAGAAACCATAAGCAGCCACAATCACTGCCACGTGAAACATCAGCCAAGGAGACTTCAAGACCGGAACCAAAGGGCTTATCTGCGGATCCATCCAACTCAAACCTGAGACGAACAAAATGATTCCACTGAACAGTGTGGCCAAAGCCATCGTAATCGGACTTTTCCGCATGAATAACAATCCACCTAACGCTGTTGCCCATGCGACATAGACCATTGTTTCATAAGAATTGCTCCAGGGTGCATAACCAGCAATGTACCATCTGACTCCCAATCCATAAGTATGGAACAGGAAAACGGCAAAAGCGGCAAAAGCCAATATCCAAGTCAGATATTCCATTGACGAATGTGACTTGAATAATCCGGCAAACGTGAATAACAGCAGGAATCCACCCAACACAAGATAACCGATTTTGCATAAACGGAATATATCCATCTTGTTATAAGTAATCTCCGCTTGCATTTTCTTCGGGCTAATATCCAAATCCTTGCACTTCGACTGTTGATATTTGGCTATCATCGCCAAAACCTCATCCGCTCTTCGCCAATCCTTCTCTTTCAATGCGGACTGGACTTCGTTCATATACCAAACAAATATCTTGGAAACAAATGAGAAATCGCCACCGGAAAAGGGAGACAAATCTTCACCAGGCGCATACCAACGATGGGAAGGATCTTCTTCGTTCGGGAATATTTTAACCAATTGATAAGAAAGCAAAAGATGCAATATGTTTGCCTGCTCGTCCAATTTCATCAAATCCTTGTCGAATGATGTCCTTTGGTTCGGCATTTTGCTATATGCTTCTTCCACTTTCTGCTGCAATTTATAACTGCCGGAAGGGTCGAACAATTGGATATAACTACACGATTTCTCCGGCAAACCATAATAAGAGGCAATCTCCTTGTTGGAATAGGCAATCAGAGGAATACGCATCCACATATCGGGCATGGCTAACAAACTGAGCAAAAACTGGTCTGAGTTAAGTTTGCCGAAATGGTCTTTCTTATGCAACTTCCGCAACACTTCCGATGAAAAAGTATTCATCGGAATCATCCTGCCTCGCTCCGACTGCACGGGCAATGCACCAAAACGGGCGGCATGTTCCGGGTCGATTGCCAATTGTTGCAAAACCATTCCCATTTTCATGGAAGGAGCTTCCCCTTTTTCTGCTTTTGCCGCAATCGGGAACAAAGGAATCAAGAGAATCATCCCTATCGCAATGTTTCCTTTTTGCATCTTTGCCAACTGGCGGCTCAATGTCCGGAAACGTGAATTTCGCCCAAACAACGAGAAAAGGAAACCGATTAACAATAAGAAGTAGCCGGTATAAGTTATATTCCGCCCAATCACATCCCGGTTGACAGACAGAATGCTCCCTTTCTCGTCCGCATCGAACGATGCTTGAAAGAAGCGATAACCCTTTACATCCAACACTTTATTCATATAAATCAAGGCTTTACGACTCTTTCCATCTTCATGGACAATGACATCGCTTTCATAGGAAGAAGGACTTTGCGAACCCGGATAGCGGGTCATTGTAAAACGAACCAATTCTATCTCAAAGGGCAACGTGTGATAAGAAGTCTTGTTTCCCATGTGCACAGATATCTGGTTGCTCCGTTCTCCTTCACGAAGGTGCATCAAACCTTCTTCACTGAACAAATGAGAATAAAGTGCCCCTGCTAAAATGACGATGAAAGAGAGATGGATAATCGAAACGCCCCATCGTTTCTGACGTATATATTGCCGTTTATGTTCAATCGCCAAATAATTGAGAACCATCAGCAACTGCAACAAAATGAATATTGGAGAATAATAAACCATGTTTTTAGCCAAGTCTGTGCCGCCATATTTCTCAATGAAGGTCGCACCTGCCAAGCCAAAAGCATAAACGAGCAACAAAACGATGCTTGTCTTATAAGAAGAAATCCATTGTATCCTTGAAGTATTCATTAGTTAGTCTTTTATCATTTATCATTTTCAAATATGTTTCAAAGATACTATCTTTTCAAAAATAAGAATCCTGCTTTAGAGAAAAAGGCAGATTCTTTTTTGAAAATTCTTTGGCAGACGATTACCGAAAAGAGTATATGACTATCTTTGTGGCATCAATAGAGATGCAATAGAATAATGAAAAAGATACTTTTCCTACACGGATTCTTCGCGACAGGCAGTTGTCCTATGGCAAAGGCTTTGAAGGAGGCATTTGATGGACAAGCTATTGTCTTGACCCCAGACTTGCCTCTCCACCCAAAAGAAGCATTGAAGCAGATTGGTTCCATCATCGAACGAGAAAAGCCGGATTTGCTTTTGGGTAATAGTTGCGGAGCCTTTTATGCACAAATGCTCTCTCCCGTCGTCGGTATTCCTGCTTTGCTTGGCAATCCTTATTTCAAAATGAGTGAATTCTTGAGAAATCGCATCGGCGAGCATGAATACAAAGCACCTCGGATGGATGGAAACCAAAAAATAGTCATTGACGAGGCATTGATTAAGGAGTTCGCCGAGCTTGAAGCTAAACAATTCAATCACTGTAATCCCATTAACAAGGGAAGAGTCTGGGGGCTTTTCGGAGAACAAGACTCCTTGGCTCACTTCTCTCCCCTATTCTTGGAGCACTACAATCATGCCTATTATTTCCCTGGTAATCATACTCCTACGGAACAGGAAGTAAAAACTTGGTACGCTCCTTTGGCTATGAAAATGTTGATGGAATATTCAGAAATGGAGTTGCAAAATGTGCATCAATGAACTATTTATCACTCCTCATCCTCTGAATCGAAATCAAAATCGAAATCGAAATCATCACCAGGCTCATAAAAGTCTGCACCCGTGAATTGTTCCAATTCTCGTCTGTCCTTCTTTGTCGGTCTTCCCAACCCTTTCGCCCTGTTCACGAATCCCGAAATACGATTCATTTCTAAAATCTCATACTGCTCCGGCGGTGTCACATTCTCCATATATTGAGGCACCAACTTAGCTCCCATCCTGTTTTGTGCCAACTCCAAGACCTTAAAAGAGAAAGTTACCGGCGGTTTGCGAACTTGAATCACATCGCCCACTTTCACCATCCGTGAGGGCTTCACCGCTACTCCGCTCATCATCACACGGCCTTTTTTGCAGGCATCAGCAGCCACGCTACGGGTTTTGAATATTCGTGTCGCCCACATCCATTTATCAATGCGAACCTCATTCATCTCTATTTATTATTATATTGGTTCATTGTCAATTGCACTCCTGCCAAGCAGAAGCTTTTGATTATCTCTACCGCTCTGTCTAATTTTTCAGTCATCTGGTTTAACTCCTCCTGTGGGAAATGTCCTAAAACAAAGTCCACTTGTCCTCCTTTCGGGAAATCATTACCCAATCCAAAGCGCAAACGTGCATAATTCTGCGTGTTCAACAGCTGTGCAATGTTCTTCAATCCGTTATGGCCGGCGTCACTTCCCTTGGGTTTCAAACGCAAAGTTCCAAACGGCAAAGCCAAATCGTCCACGACCACCAGCAAGTTTTCGATAGGAATATTCTCTTTTTGCAACCAATAACGCACCGCATTACCACTCAAATTCATAAATGTGTTAGGTTTCAACACGACCAATTCACAATTCTTCACTCTCATACGGGCTATTGCGCCATAACGTTCTTCAGAGAAAGTAGTGCCGGCACTCTCTACCAAATGGTTCACAACCCGAAAACCGATATTGTGACGAGTTCCCAAATATTCTGCACCAATATTCCCTAATCCGGTTATTAAATATTTCATATTTGTCTGATTGTACTTATTAAATAAAGGATATAAAAAAAGAGGATGTCCTATTCTCACGAAGAACATCCTCCACTAAATCTTTTAACTATGAAATTTTACAAGCTCTTAAGCTTTAGCTTGTGCTCCACGAGCGGCACGAGTCAACTGAACTGAGCAAACAACTGCGTTCTTAGCGTTCATGATTTCCAAGCCTTCGAAGTGGATAGCACCAACCTGCATTGTTTTACCCAATCCCAAGTGGTCAACATTGATAACCAACTTTTCAGGGATTTCAGTATAAACAGCTTTAACTTTCAACTTTCTCATCTGTAACTGCAATTTACCACCGGCTTTAACACCTTCAGCGTGACCATCCAAAACAACCGGAACTTCCATTACGATTGGTTTTTCAGGAGTAATTTCCAAGAAATCGATGTGCAAAATTGCATCTGTTACTGGGTGGAACTGGATGTCTTTCATAACAACCATTTTCTTTTCGCCATCGATTGTCAATTCTACTGCGAAAATTTCCGGTGTATAAACCAAGTTTCTTACTGCACTGTTTGTTACAGTAAAATGGATTACTTTCTCACCACCATATAATACAGCAGGAATTTCATCGTTCTTACGAATAGCTTTCAAAGCTCTTTTCTGATCTGCTGAACACGGTGCGATTTCTCTCGTCTTTCCTTCTAATTGAAATGTTTTCATCTTTTTTAAATTGATGTGTTACTCAAAATTAGTTATTGATTATTGTGTTTCCTAATTCCCCATCACACGGAGAGGTGAAAAACGTGTGCAAAGATAGTATTATTTTATTACCCAAGCAACATCTGGCGTTTTTTTCTTGAAATATTTTCATTCTTTCTTTTTTATATGTATGTTTGTAATAGTATTAGTTCTAAAAAAGTATTATTCATGATAGAATATCCTATTGTTGAGCTATCTTCCATCATAGAAGCTCTGCCTTCATCGGCAAGTTTTAAGAATGAGATAATGGTGTCTGTTGTCAATTCCCAAACGGAATTCCTCCATTCCTGCATGCGAATAGATGCCTTGCAGATTATCTTGGTGCAAGAAGGCAGTTTAGAAGTCCAAATTGATTACAAACCTTATAACATAACAGCCAACACAATTATTATCGTCATGCCGACCCACATCGTCCAGTCGATACGTGTCAGCCCAGACTTCAAATGCTTTATGTTAGCGGCTTCGCGTTCTTTCTTGGAAAGACCCGATCCGATACACGACTCTCCGGAAATAGTCTACATGAAAATCCGGAAGAATCCTATCATACAATGTACAAAGGAAGAGATGAAGTTGTTAGAAAAATGCCTGAACATCCTTCAAGACAACATCAAATTGACTTCCCATAAATTGCAACGTATGCTTTTGATAAATAATTTGCAGAACTTCTTAATCGAACTGGCGAACATCTTTTATCAGCAAGAAGAGTACTTTGCTCCTCCAACTCTTAGCAGAAAAGAGGAGTTATTCTCGGCTTTCCTCAGGTTATTGATTGCCAATTGCCGGAAAGAACATGCCGTTTCCTTCTATTCCGAAAAATTATTCATCACGCCTCAATATCTGTCGTTAATCCTGAAAGAGCAAACAGGAAAGTCTGCCAACAAATGGATTGACGATGTGCTGATCCAAGAGGCGAAGATTTTACTGAAAGCGCCTCAAGCTACTGTACAGCAAGTGGCAGATTTGCTGCACTTCTCGGATCAATCCACTTTTGGGAAGTTCTTTAAAAAGCATGTCGGCATCTCACCCATGGAATATAGGAAATCTTGCTAATCTGCAAACTATTACCACGGATGAGAAATTGGGGATTTAATCAATCCAGTTGGATGTAATTGTTCTTCTTGAATTTATACCAGTTGATCAATTCATTCACTCCGTATACCAATATCACAGCACCGAATATGACCAAAGTGTCCTCGATTACTTTCATCGGGTAGAAGATAATGAGCAAGCCTGCCAACAAAATCAATGCAGGAAGAATGTAATACATCGCACGGACAGGTCCGAATTTCCGGGCTGAAATCAACGTGGCAAACTGTTCTATTCCCGCAATCAGCAAGACACCGCCCAGCACGAACATCAGAATGTTCACGAAAAAGCCGGGCATCAAAATGAGCCACGCTCCCAACAACACGCTTCCCAATCCTGCCAACGGGAACATGCGTGAAATCGTGTCATTCGATTTGTCTCGTAAGAAATAGCTGACAATCGAGATTACTCCGGGCAACAAAAAGCCTGCACCAATAAGCATAATGATATAAAGAACCGCTGCAGCCGGCCAAAGTATCAAGACTATACCTAACAGAACGGATATTACCGCACGCAAGATAGCACCATCAAAATGTTTCATACACTTATTTATTGAATGTTATGATGCAAATTTACAAAAGAAATAGAAAACTACACAGTATTATTCTTATTTATTTCCGTGGCGGTTTGTCCATAATGCGCAGTTGGTGATAAGTTACTGAAGAGGCACCAACAAAGCCTAAGCCGCCTGTCACATTCGTCGGGATAATGACTGGCTCCATCAATGCTTCTTCGTATTCGTCGGAACTGAGCAAAGTCAGAGCACGGAGATAACGATACTCTTCTTCCGTCAAGCTTTGGATGCAAATTCGGGCTTGTGTCTGAATATGCTTCTGCCACTCATAAGCAAACTCTTTGGCAGGACGGTAGCGGGTGTAGACACGGAGCGTGTAACTCTGGTTTTTGAAGTGATTATCCGTAAATACGCTATAAACATTCTTGACATTACGCAAGATGTTATTGTATCTGTCATCATTTTCGTTGGAATAATGCCCTTCACTCAATACGATTTCTTCCTGGTCATAAATCGTTTCCAAATCATAAGGCGACCAACCTTCGGGTATTTCCGCATTCCAATAAGTACCGCTATAAATCTTCAACCGGTAATAGTTCTGTTCGTTCGGGCGGTCTTTTAATGTAATGAAATATCGGATGGCAGGAATATCCTCAAAGCCATTCCACAATCGTGTGGTCATCGTATCTACTTGGATGGGGTCAATCGGATAAGGAACAGAAACTTCGGCAAAGGCATTGTATACGACACCATCCGCTTCTCCTTCTGCCTCTATTTTGATACGATCGCCGGGATGGAAAAGAGTTTCCAATTGAGAATACATCAGGAAATCCGATCCACCTTGATTAATTTCACAAACAGCCTCCTGCTTCTCCTTCCATTCGTCATTGACATAAACGGAAACCGAACCTCTTTCCAAATAATCTGCCGATGTTTTCCCGCTCAACGACAAATAAACTTTATTACCTGCCACATCCGATTCCAACAAGGCATTCACGACTAACTGGCGGGGTTGTTCTTTCTGTTGGTAATCCAAGACATTCTCACAAGAGGCAAATAAGACTCCTGTCCACACATATAGCAATAAATAGAGATACTTCTTCATCTTCATCGTTCTTAAAATTTAAATGTATATGTAAATGAAGGGAGGCAAGGAAGCAATGTCAACTTTTTCAAATGGTTCTTCACCTCTTCCTTGTAACCGAAACTTCCATCCGGACGAATCACTTCGTGTCCCGTCACCTCTTGCTCCATAAATACCAACTGGGGATTCATGGCGTTATAAGCATTAAAGACAGATACGTTCCAAGTGTGTTCCCCTCGTTTCACTCGTTTATGGAAATTAACACCAAGATTCAGGCGGTGCGTACAAGGCAAACGGAAATTGTTCCGCTTAGGAATATAGTTCTGCTCCAGAAAATGCTCCGAGAGGTAATCATTGCCAACCGGATAAATGACGTTCATCCGTTGTTCTGCCACCGTCACCGTTCCACCTGTACTAAACACCCAAGTTGCACCAATGTCAAACCAGTCGGAGAATTTATGATTCACGCAGATGTTCAAGTTATGCCGCTTGTCATATTTATAAGGAAACCGCTTGCCATTGTTGATTTTCCCATTCTCAAACTGCCTATCGCTTTTCGCCAAAGTATAAGCTATCCATCCCGTCGTCTTTCCTGTATTCTTTTGGGCTAAGAACTCAATTCCCATGGAACGACCTTCGCCCATTTCCACCTTCTCTTCCCAACTCGAAGAGGAGGCGAAGAACGAAGCCCCGTCTTGGTATTCCAACACATTGCGCATTTGCTTGTAATAGCCCTCTACCGAGAACTCATATCCTTTCAGTCCAGTATAATATGCCCCTATGGCATATTGGTTAGCAATCATCGGGCGGATGTTTTTCGTAACAGGAACCCACAAATCGGTCGGCAAGGCAATCGTCGAGGAAGAAAGCAAATGGACATACTGCGCCATTTGGGTAAATGAAGCTTTCGCACTCCAATCGTCAGTTATACGATAACGCAAGGAAGCACGCGGCTGGGCGGAGAAATATCGTTTTCCTCCTGCCGAGAAAAGAGACAAATGCACACCGGCATTCAAACCCAATCTCCCGAAAGTCATATCATCCTCTGCATAGATGGATAATTCATGGCCATTCATCTTTCCTCCTGATATGGTATTGTAAAGAGTATCACGCACAGCAACATTATCTTCGGCTTCCTGCACACGCGATGTCATCACTTCCGGGCTGAAGCGATGGTAAATATATGCTCCACCGAATTTGACATGGTGTTCGGGACGAGGCGTATAATCGAAATCAGACTGCACAGAATAGTCATGAATGCCGGAATGGTAATCAGAGCCATACAAAAACAAATCATTGGTCTTCGACCGTTCCGTGTAATCCCGGTAACCTGTAGACATCAACATCTTATAATGGTTATACGACACCGTTGTATTGTTAAACAGTTTATTGGAGAATAGATAATTCCAACGAAGGGCTGCCACCGTATTTCCCCAATTCAAGTTCAAGCGGTCGTTATAGAAATAACCAACATATTCATATTGGTAGTTTACTCCCCGCTTATAATCGCAATGGTCTTTCCCTTTATAAAAGCTCAAGAACAGGCGGCTGCGGTCGGAAAAGCGATGGTTGACTTTGGCATTGACATCATAAAAATAATAGCGGTACTTCTTGTCGTCATCCATAAAAGGTCTCGCCAGCCAATCCAAGTATGTCCGCCTGGCTGTCAAACAAAACGAAGTACGATTTTTCCAGATAGGACCTTCCAAATGCAGCTTGTTCGTCAATAAACCTGCGCTCACCGTCCCATGGAAATGGTTCATATCGCCATCGTTCGTCCGGATATCGACTATCGAAGAGAGCCTGCCTCCAAAACGGGCAGGAAAAGAACCTTTGAACAAAGTCACCTTCTTGATGGCTTCAGGCGTGAAAATGGAGAAAGCTCCCAACAAGTGGTCGGCATTGTAAATCGGTATGCCGTCCAACAGAATCAAGTTCTGATCCGGTCCGCCTCCCCGGACATACAAACCGCTGAATCCTTCGGTGGCAGTCTGCACGCCCGGCATCAATTGGATAGTTTTCAGCAGGTCGGCTTCGCCCAACAAAGTAGGCGTGTTACGAATCTGTGTCATCGGGATTTCTTGCGCACTCATACGGTTGGAACGTATGCCCACTTCCTTCCGGTCTGACAACACCACCACTTCGCTTAAGCGATTGTTCGAAACCAATGATATGTTGATGACCGTATCTTTATCCAACATAAACCGGGAATGTTCGCTGTCATATCCCAAATAGGAAAACGAAAGTTGCGTCTCTCCTTCCGGCAATGTCAAGGAATAAAAGCCAAACGGATTCGTAAATGTTCCGGAATGAGAGAAGACCTCATAGACATTCGCCCCTATCAACGATTCGCATGAAGCAGAATCGGTCACGTATCCGCAAATGGTAAACTTCCTTCCGGTCGGAAGCGGGCGTTCATAAAGCAATATGTGTCCACCTTCTATCTTAAAACCGATTGCCTCTTTTTGGAAAGCTTGAAACAAAATATCCCGAATAGGTTCCTCTTTCGCCTCAACGGAAATAGGATTCTTCAAGCGTACTTCTTCACCATAAATGACAGAATAGCCTGATGCCTCCTCCAATTGCCGGACAAATTGTTCCAAAGTCGCCCGCTTGACATTCAAATCACAACGGGTTGTCTGCGCAAAGGCAGACGAAATGCCTAAGAATAGGCTGCAAAGGATTAGTTTTATCCACTTCATCTTTTTTCTCTTGTTATCCATATTATATTCTTGGTTCCATCTTTCTTCCACTCATATTGGAAATGTCCTGCCTTTTGCATCAACGCAAGCATTTCATCCAAGTTCTCTCCTTTCACGAAACGGGCACGAATCCGATAATTCACCAACGTTTCATCAGCAATCTTTATCTCGACTTGAAATGCGCGGGACAATTGCAAAGCGATTTCAGACAATGGAAGGTTGTCAAACAGAAAAGTCCCTTCCCGCCAGGAGACACTCGCCTCCGCATTTTGGTTGCGATAAGATTCCAACCACTGCTTTGTACGGGAATAAACCGCTGTCTCTCCAGGACGAAGGCGGATGCTTTCCGTCGCACTCGTCACTTCTACAGAGCCTTCCAACAACGTTGTATTTATCTTATCCTCTTCTGGAAACGCATCCACATTAAAATGAGTACCAAGGACTTTCACGGTGACTGGACCGGCATCTACATAAAAAGGACGACCCGTCTCTTTATGTACTTCAAAATAGCCACCGCCTGCCAACGTCACTTTCCTGTCCCGGCGGGAAAATCGTTTCGGGTAAGTCAATGAGGAATGGCGGTTCAAAACCACAATGCTGTTGTCGGGCAAAACATATCGGCAAACTTCTCCGTCCGCTGAAATGGATTGCAACGGTGATGGCAATACATATTCATAAACAGACCAGCTAACTATTACCAACAAGAGAATGGCTGCCGCACGCATCGTCCAAACTATGAACCTCCGCATATACGCTTCCTGCGGATTCATACGCCGTTCCAACAAACGCCAACTTTTCTCTGCCGAATAACGACCTCGTGGAGAATGCCCCACTTGTATCAATTCATCCAGCAATCTATCAAAATCGTCCATGCCTATTATCGTTTTTCTTATAAAGACAAACAAAAGAGATAAACTCCCTACTCTATTGACGGAAATTTTTTATTTGATTATCTTCGCAGCATTGCAAGCCAAATAAAAAGCATATTTAACACATCTGAGCAAAACTGGCTAATAATCAACGAATAGCATATAAATCAATGTTTTCAGAGTGTTTACATTAATAAGTTTAAAAGGTTAAACTCGTAACATTATGCACATTTTCGCTGTTTAATGTTTACTTTTGCTGAAAAGGAACTGCAAAACACCTGCAAAATAACTGTATGGCAAGAACAAAACTATACCTTGATACAAGGGCGGTTAAAGACGGAAAACCAGCACCGCTAAAAATCGCAATAAACAAGAAGTCTAAAACGGCTTTAATATCACTGCATGTCCTGCTGTTGCCAAACCAATGGGATAAGAGATCGGGAAAGGTCATAAATCACCCCAATAGGCTTTTCCTCAATAACTATATAACAAGAAGAATGCTGGATGTCGATACGCTCGTTCTGAAGCTGGCAGAAAGCGGAGAAATTGCCAATATGAACGCACTGGATATAAAGAACTACATATTACAGCAGCTATCCCCGGCAAAGCAGGAAAATAGTAAAGAACGGCTGTTCGCTGAACGCTTTTTGAAATTTGCACAAAGCAAAAAAGAAAGCACACAACTTGTTTACATGAACACATATAAGAAAATGGGGCAATTCTGCGATGATTTAGACAAACTTACCTTCGAGGATATAACAAAAGAATGGCTGACTTCATACGACACCTTTCTGTCAGAAACTTCGCCGTCGAGAAATGCAAGAAATGTGCATTTTCGAAACATTAGAGCAGTTTTCAATGAAGCCATTGACGATGGCATAACAAAAGCATATCCATTCCGCAGGTTCAAGATACGCCCGGTAGCCACAATAAAACGCTCACTAGGTGTGGAGCAACTTCGGGCTATATTTAGCGCACCGACAGACGAGCACACGGAAAAGGCTCTTGATATATTCAAGTTGATTTTCCTTTTGATTGGCATAAACATCATAGACCTTTGCAAATTACGGACATTAAACAACGGTCGCATAAATTTTCATCGGTCTAAAACAAATAGACTATATTCGATAAAAGTCGAACCAGAAGCAATGGAGATAATAAACAGACACAAAGGATCCGAATATCTTATTGACATACTTGACTTACATAAAAATCATCGGTCATATACGATAATGCTAAATAAGCAACTGAAAGAAATAGGAGTTGTTTCAACAGACCCAAATAGCAAGCCCCTGTTCCCACAGCTCACGACCTATTGGGCAAGACACACATGGGCGACCATTGCGGCAAGCCTCGACATACCCAAGGAGACCATCGCTGCCGCACTTGGTCACGGGGGAAATACCGTTACTGACATCTACATAGATTTTGACCGCAAAAAGGTTGATGAAGCCAATAGAAAAGTGATAGATTGGGTGTTATACGGGAAATTATAGTTATTTTCTCTGAATTTTGAGCGAGAGCAACTAACTTTCCTTTTTTGATAAAGTCCTTGCCTGAATAATTTTCGTTGGCGAGAGGCAATAAAAACGCCCGGCAAGAGTAGCCAAGCCGGGCGACATGAAGATTGCGTATCACTACGCCAACTCCACAACAACGCTGCAAATGTACAAAATTTACAGCAACACCGGAAACCAAACCTATATAAATCTTCTAATCAAAGCGGTTATAGGCTTCCTAGCGACTAAAATCAGTAATACTGACGACAGACCTGCGGCATAAGGAAATAGTCTTATGCACATCTGCTCCCACTTCGATAATTCTCGCTCGACCGGCACAGGAACTTCTACCTCCCTTTCAGCATATATCTCTTTCGATGGGAGATACAGCGTGTCGGGAGTGGCCTTCATCTTAGCAAGCAAATGCCCAAGGCTGTCGAGCTTAAACTGCAAGCCGATGTTCTTAGATTGCTCCATACTTAGCCGCCGGAGCGTTACCCTGCCCTCTTCATCGCACTCCATCAGTGCGTTGATGGTGGCACTGTCGGCAGGTACAGGGTATGGAACAAGACGGTCTATGTAGACCGAATCGTGCTTGCTCTCCACAGGCACGTATTGTATATGCGTGCGGCAACCGGACAGGCACAAAGCTAACGATATTGTAATACAAAACAGCCTCATAACAGATTCCATCCTTTGATAACGTCAGTCATTACCGCCTCGACCCCGTTCTCGACCTTGCTCATGCCTGCGACAATCCTTATCATCTGCTCACGGTCGTTGATGTTTATCGGGTCGTCCGGCTTGATCCCGGCATAACCCGATACGGCATCGATGTAAGCTGCCGTATTGTTCTCCTTTTCCGGGGCCCAGCGTGTTATCATCTTGCGGATTGTGCCCAGTGCGTACTTGGTGTGATAGTTGCGCAACACCTTAAAAATAGCCCGGTAGCCGTATGCGGGCGTCTCAAACTGTTTAAAAGACTTGTCCGTGCTTGGTCTTATTTCGCCCTTGAACAGGTCTCCGTTGATACGTATGTTCCCCGGATTGTTGTTCCTTAATCCTCTTGTTTTTTTCTTCATGATAAAACTCTCTATTGATTTATAAATACCTAAAACTCACTCGGCGGCTCCCGGTCCGGGCATCCGTGCTTGTTGCATTTCCTGAACTCTAATGCGCTGTTCTTGATCACAAGCTCCGTGTTCTGCTTTGTCAACGCCCTTACCCTTGTACGATATTCATCCATTTGTGCATACAGCGAGTCTATCTTTGCATCAAGCTGTTCTACACGTATCTCCTTCTTCTCGTACAGCTCTTTCCACTCTGCCGCATATTGCGTTATGGTGTCAGCCTCTGCTTTTTTAGCCTCAGCCTCCGCCTTGCGCTTGTTATACTCCCTGTACCCCCAATATCCAGCAAGGGGTATTATTACGGCTGTCACGATGCCTCCTGCGACATCAGACAGCATGCTAAGCGTAGCCAATAATCCTTCTTCCATCATCGTGGTGATTTATATGATTAACGCCTCCGCTTCCTCCTGCTCTTTCCTCAGTGCGCATATCTCCTGCTCAAGCCTGTTGATTGCCTCCCTTGCCTCCTTGCGCAGCCTCTTGGTCTCAGCGTCCATCGCCTCGCCACCGTCAAGCTCACGCAGCAGCTTATAGTCCGTGCCGTTAAGCAGGTTCCTCGCTTCGATGATCCTCTTCTCCCGTCCGTTGATTTCCAGTTCCAAATCTTTCATGCATAAATCCTCCTAAATTTATAGTCAATAAAATCGTTATGTTTATACCCGTCCTTAGCCACAACGCACAGCCTGTCCCAGTCCATGTCCACGTAAGCTTTCCATCCTCCGCCTACCATGTCCCAAAGCCGCTCGATGTTGCGGAACTCGTTCTTGTTTTTCAGCAAGCCCAAATACGAGTTAATCGTGCTGACAAACTGATCCAGCTTGCCAAGCTTGCCCTTGCAGGTGTTTAGCTCCCCGATTCTCGCCCTCGCCTTGCGGAGCGTGCGGTCCGCTATGTAAACCCTGTCACCTTTGATGTAACACCCAAGGAATCTAACGCCCTTTGCCACCTCCTGACAGCTGAATTTTCTCGGGTGCATAGTTGAGCCGACAGCCCTATACCTCTCACGGAAGAGAGGTAACAAGGCCAATGCAGCCTCTTTGTTCTCAACTATCAATACAGTGTCGTCCATGAACCTTGTATAAAATAGCCCCATATCGTCAACCGCCCAATGGTCTATGTCGCTGTAATACAGGTTCATCGTCACCTGCCATATCAGGAAGCCGATTACGCCTCCAATCCCATAGTCCTTGTCTAATATGCTTTTCCCGGGCTTAATCAATCCCCATTCCCCGATCGAGCTCTTGCGATAAAAGTGATGTTGCGGATTTGCATGTATTGCAATCATAGACATCCATAACAAATCCTCCTTGTCCTCGCCATCGTACTGCTCGATAAGCCTCCTCAATATGCCGAAAGCAATGCCGCAGTCGGCATTAGGAAAGCATCCCTGCAAGTCCCATTGGATTGCGTATGCCGCCCGGGTAAAGTTGCAGCTGACCGCCCGTATGTCATCTATCACGTTGTTGACCGCAGCTTCGACGCCCATGCCGATGCGGGTGTTGAAGGTGCGCCCGGAAAGCTCACGCTCGAATATGCCCGACATCCTCCATACAACGTACCATTGTATCATGCGGCTCTCGAACTCGCTTCCGAACACCTCCCTGGGCTGCGGATATTTTGAAATAAAGGCATAGTTATGGTCGCATCGCATGGTGCGCTCGTTGATCATGGAAAGCAGCTTGTCCAGCTTCGCTTCGTAATCAAGCTCGAAGAGCACGGCGTCCTCGCTCCTGCGCTTGTTCGCACGGGCAAGCCAATATACAGTATATAAATCCTCTATCCTTACCATAATCTCCCTGTCATACAAATTCGGGCCACAGCCGACACCGCAAAGCGATTGTTGAAGTTGTTGTTGTCGCATATCCCGTTGCTGTTCGAGTACCAAGCGTTGTTGGTGTTGTAACGGCTGCAAGACCAACGATTAGCGGTGCTGCTGTATGGGTGTCCTTGCTGTCGTAGCCATAAATGATGGCAGACACTCCTTTTATATTTCCGGACGTGGTCGCACCTCTGGTGTGCGACTCTTGCCGAGCGGATTATTCCGATATCACCATGCTGTTGCGCCATTTTTCTATGCCTTCATGTAGTTTTACTGTCAATTCCTTTATCTCATTCACAAGTCCGGGCACTTTAAGCATCTTCGCTTCTCCGTCCACTACCATGCGTATCTCCACTTTTAGGGCTTCGAAATGGGCTGACATAGCGTCAACATACCTACGCTTATCGACAAGTCTGTCTTCACGGTATGCCAATGCAAAGTTTGATATGATAGCCTCAGTGTGATCCAACATGCGGGTTACTAAAACAGGACGATCCCGCTTCGGTATTTCAAATTGTGCTTTATAAATCGTCCTTAGCAAGTTTTGAGCATCCACGTAGATGCCTGATTTGTCTATTTTCCGTGCCATTTTTTTGGTGATAATGCGCCCGTGACGTAGCACGGACGCAATGTTAATATTTAATCGAGTTTAAAGCGGGCCACAGCCGACACCGCAAAGCGAAGGTCGAAGTAGCTGCTGACGCATAACCCGTTGCTGCTCGAGTACCAAGCGTAGTAGGTGTAGTAACGGCTGCATGACCAACGATTAGCGGTGCTGCTGATTTGACTCCAACCCTTTCGCACCCCGAGGGCTATATTAACAGGGTCGATCGGCTGCTTTGTGCCCTTTGTGATGTCTCTCATTAATCGCCCTAATTCGCTAAATCCAGCCTGATGGAACGTTCCCGGGCCATATCCGTCTACTCCACTGTCATACTGATTAGCCCACACCGCACCAGGATAAGCATATGTCTCCACGCCTCTTATCAGTAGCTTTTTTGACAGCAGCCTGTCTGCCAGCTCCTTACCATCCCTGTATCGCATAATGCCGGCTCCCCTGTCCGGCTCTGCGGCTCTCACCATGCAAGCATCGAGATAATCCTCATATGTCGAAAAGTGCGCCCTTAAACCGTCCCCCAAATCCCCGTCATAGTATGCTCGAGAGCAAGGATAAATAATAAATAGCCTCGTCTCGCCATCCATCCTTGATTCGGGATTGTTATTTTTATCAGTACTCTTTTCAGCCCATTCACCAAGTCTTGCTCTGCATATCCCGTTATAAATAGCTTTTTGCAATATCTGATTGCGTGTAGTGGATACAGTGCTGTCTGCCAACTCCTCGCCTACACGCTTGCGCAGCTTGCAGCCAGCTACCGAACAGGCACTCTCATAAAGCGTGTAATCAGACAGTTGCAAAACGGCTGTCTCCCCGTCCATGTACGCCTCCCATTTCGGTGCATTTACCGATAACCACGTGTTCAGCTGCGACACAAACTCATCCTTTGTCCCGTCCGATTTTGTGTAGCTAAAGTTGCCGACAACCTTATCATGCAACCTGACCTCGCACTCAGCCGATTCGGCAGGGATTGCCTCAATCTCGTAATCTGCCGCCTCCGACCACCTAAACGTCTTATCATTAACTCCTGCTACAACATCATACAGCTTGCCGAACACGTCATACACAACGCCAACAGCCTGTAATGCGTCAGCCTCTTCATTTGTCACGTCCGCACCGCTGACAAACATTTTCCTTCCATCCTTGATAAAAAATATGTCACCCACCTTCGGGTATCGTCTAATCTTGTCGCCCATAATAAAATCAATTTAATACAACCCAGTCGCTTACACTATTTGCCCCAAATGCCATGTAAACCTTTTTTTTAGCTAAATCCATATATGTCTGCCCTGCGAAATCCGGCGCTACCGATGGGGCGTCTACCGCAAATACCGTGATTGGCAGACCGCATATTGTTGGCCATTCCTGCGTGTCCATGCTGATTGCTTCCATCCTTCCTGCCCTGTCTTTCGCCTCTATCAAACGTTCGATATCCCCTGCGTTTTGCGTTGCCTTTTCGGTCGCTCCGTCAAGCTGCGCTTGTCTTTTCCCCTCCGCTTCGACCC
>ERZ1034687.398-NODE-398-length-27498-cov-19.837299_pt1 | contig 27498 bp, 21 predicted proteins | sample MGYA00520704_ERZ1034687 | MGnify/ENA primary metagenome ERZ1034687 (study PRJEB33766, sample SAMN09781762) | gut metagenome | biome: gut microbiome | host: Homo sapiens | place: Madagascar | study: EMG produced TPA metagenomics assembly of the PRJNA485056 data... | reverse complement strand
AAAAAAGAAAAAGAAATACATTAATTGACGGTTCAAAAAACCGTCTTTTTTATATATGAGTATATTATGGATAAAAAATATTTCACATACATTCTTTTGACAGAACAAAATACTCTGTATTGCGGCTATACAGATGACGTTGAAAAGCGTTTTCAAGCACATCTTGAAGGTAAAGGTGCAAAATATACACGTTCACACAAACCGATAAAAATTGTTTATCAAAAAGAATTTGAAACGAAATCTGATGCGATGAAAGAAGAAAGAAGAATTAAAAAATTATCTCGATTTGAAAAATTAAAACTTATTAACAATATACAATAATTTGCGCAAATTTTATTTTTATAGATTTTAAATGAAATATGAATATCAATTTACTTAACACACGAAATACAAACAATTTTAACATGTCTTTTACTGGAAGAAGGAAATATCCAAAGGACATCCCTCCGAGAAAACTTGAATTTACTGAGGCTGAAGCTGAATTTATGCCAGTTTGGCAAAAACATAATATTACGGAAGCAAATCTAAAAACTCAAAAATCTAATTTAAGAGATTATTACTTAAGCTCTAATAAAGCTGATTATAAAGAATTAAGAAAAGAAAATACTAAGCTAAAAAACAAAATGCACTATATTGCGAAAAAGTATGACATCGATGAGCTAATGTTAGCAGGAGAAATTAGGTCGAAGAATGTGTATAACTGGTACGCTCCTAAAATTTATAGAGCTAAGAAAAAAGTTGAACTTTTAGAATTAAAAAAATATTTATCGAATGCAATTATTGAAACAAAAGCTAAAGACATGTTGTTAAAATTAATAGGTATAATTGAAACGTTCTTAAAGAAATAAACCTATTTATTTTGTTGTTTAGCCGCTTTTGCCTGTTGTTTTTGAATTTCTTTTAACTCTTTAGCTTTTTGTTTTTCCAATTCAGCGGCTTTTTTGCTTTCTTGTTCAGCCTTTATTGCTTTATATTTTTCAATTGCTTCATTCCCTGATGTAGAACTTTGTATTTTTTCTCTCAAAGCATAGTCTTTTTGAGATGCTTTAAATTCCGCATTCATTTCTTTAATTTTAGCTTTATATGAATTTTTTAGAGCCTTTAATTCAGCTTTATCTTCAGCTTTTTTTTGTTTTTCAGAGGCTTTTTCAATTCGTTTTAACTGTTGTTCTTCCTTTTCTGTAATACTAGGAGCTACAACACCATCTTTAACTAATTTATAGCCATTCATCCCAATCTGAAGAGTAGAGGAGTTGTCCATAGTCATTAATCTTGGTCTTTCTCCATGCGCAGTAACAATCCATACTCCCAGATTTACAGGAGTATTACCAGTATAAGCTACTGCATTTACAACAACCCAATCAGGATTACTGGATGAAAAACCCAAAGGATAAATATCCCAACGCTTATCATTTAGATTTAAACCTTTGGTTTCTTTCCAATAATAAACAATTGCATCTCTAACATCTGCTAAGCTATAAGAATTACCAACAGAAAAATCATACACAATCGGAGTAGTTTTCCAAATTCCATCACGAGTATTTCCTATTTTTTCTTTAACCAACAACTTCGTGCCATCGGGTGTGAAATCAACAGGAGTTAGAGTTCTGAACGTAAAATAATTGTCATTTGTTTTTTCTGTTGACAAAATTGGTTCAGATAACCTATGAACAGTGTTTGCAGTCAAAATTCTATCCATATTAGACTTAGCTTCTTCAAGATTTATCACAAATAAATCACAAGCTGTAGAGCCACTATTGGGATAATAATAAACTGATGGATAAACTAATCTTTTAAAATCCGGAGAAACAATACCTTGCGCATTTTGCTGCCATCTTTTATACAAGGTATTAGTTATCGTAATTTCAGGACTTCCTGGTGGATTGTTATATCTTGCAATTTTATAATTTGGTTGCGGTACGTAAATCATATCCGCAGGAGTAGGAATTTTAGGAATTTCTACTTCCATAGTCATCCTATCTTTAGGAGCAGAAAGCTCCTCATACTCCTCAACAGTCATATAGCCTGACGGAGTCCGGCTCATTTTAGTTCGTTCATATTTTTCTTTTTCAGCTCTTTTATTCACATTGTGAATATATTTTGCTTCTTGTTTAGTTTGATTTTTTTCAACATAAGGAACAGGGATTTCATCTCCCCACTGAATATAAGCGCAAAATGCAGCAGCAATTCCTAACAATGCGTATAGCATTAAACCAAACCTTCCTTCATAGCCATAGAAATAGCTTTAGAACGAGTATTTACATAAAGTTTTTGCAAAATACTGTGAACATGAGTTTTTGTTGTAGAAATAGTAATAACAAGTTTTTCTGCAATTTGCGGATTAGTTAATCCATCTACAATTAAAGCCAAAACTTCCATTTCTCTTTCTGTCAAACCATAAAGATTTTTGCCCAGTTTATAGTTAATTTCACCACGTTTCTCATTAGAAGAATCACCACGTCTTATATTTGTAAGCACAACCTTTGCAATTGCAGGATCAAGCCATCCTGCACCTTCCGATACCGCCAAAACGGCAGAAACTGTTTGCTCTGACGTTGCACCTTTGGTAATATAACCATCTGCACCAGCTTTGAACGAATCAAATATATCATCTTCATCTTCTCGTGATGTGTACATCAAAACTTTAATTTTAGTATTCTGAGATTTAATTCTTTTTGTTGCTTCTATTCCATCAATTGTAGGTAAACCAATATCCATAATCACAACATCAGGAATAAGTTCCAAAGCTTTATCAACGCCATCTTGCCCATCAGCACTCATTCCAACAACTTCAATTTTATCGTTGTTTCCTAATACTACTGATAATCCCATACGAGCCATATCATGATCTTCTACGATAAGAACTCTGACGTTTTTAGCCATTTGAAACCTGTCTTTCTTCTGTCTTTCCACCAGTAACAACATCTGTTAATAGGAAAGAAAATTCACTACCTTTATCTACTTTACTATCTACCCAAATTTTCCCATTATGAGCTTCAATAATTTGTCTTGACAAATACAAGCCCAATCCTGTACCTGTAGAACGTTTTCTAGCAGTCCCTTGAGAAAATCTTTTAAATAAGTTCGGAATATCACTCTGAGGAATACCGTTTCCATTATCAGTTACAGAAAAAATAAAATCGCCACATTGAGCTTTTGCCAATACTTTGACAATTCCATTCTTGTTTGTATAATTCAAAGCATTTCCACAAAGATTTGTAATAACTCTCTTAATTTCAGCTCTGTCAGCTAAAATATGAAGATTATCTTCCAATTCAAAAATTACAGAAAAATCAATATTTTTCTTTTCTGCAAGCGGTTTTAATTCCGAATAACATTGCTCAACTAAATCTTTTACCGAAAAAGCGGTTTTGCAAAGAGTTAATTTTCCACTTTCAAATCTATAAACTTCCAAAAGTGCATTAACCAATCCCAATAAATCCTCGTTACTTTGTAACATTGTTGATAAAAGAACTTTTTGTTTATCATCAAGTTCCCCAATAGCACCTTCCAAGAAGAATTTAAGAGTTTGAATGGCCGCTAATAGCGGGGTTCTCATATCATGAGTAAGTGTTGCAATAAAATCATCTCTTAATTTTTCAGTTTCCTTTTGAACACTTACATCTCTGATAACACCAACAAACTTATCATTTTTGTCATCATCAGATGAAATCGCTGCAAAACTCATCTCTACAGGCGTATGAATACCACTCAGTGAATTAACTACAAAATAATCTCTCAAAAGAATTTCTGAATTTTCATCACTCAAGCCAAATATTTCTCCGGATTTATTATCCTTTGCAGAATTAAATTCTTTTACATTAGAATATGCAATTTCTTGAATTTTCTTTTTGCATAATGAGCATTCAGACAAACCAACCATATTTTCGCAAGCCGGATTTACTTGCAAAATATTACCTTCGCCATCTACAATGATAATTCCATCAGCACAATAGTTAATTATGCCAGACAATTTTTTATTTGCTTCAGAAAGATCTGCAGTTCGTTCTGCGACAATTTTTTCTAAATTTTGTGAATAATCTTGAAGTTGTTTCTTTGCTATTTCAAGTTCTTCTATTTTGTTTCTCAAATTTTCTAATAAATGACTTCTTTCAATGCCGTTTCGAATATTCATCATCAAGTCATCATTATCCCAAGGTTTTTCAATATATTTATATAACCCGATTTCGTTTATCGCTTTAATCGCATTTTCCTTATCCGCATAACCTGTCAACAAAATCATACTTACTTCATTATAGAGTTTTTTAGCCTCAGTCAAAAACTCCAAACCATTCATTTCAGGCATCATAAAGTCAGAAATTATTAAATCAGGTTTATTTTCTCTCAAAAATTCAACCGCATCATTGGGGTTGTTAAACAAATGTATATCTGAATATCCCTCAACTTTAAACAAAGCTTTAAAAGCTGAGGTTACCATTTTTTCATCATCAACTACTACTATCTTACTATTTTCCATACTTATATAATAAGTCATTTTTAAAACTTAGACAAATAGTTTACAAAATCGCAATAATTTAATAAAAAAAGACTATATAGCAATGCCAATATAGTCTTTTCAATATTTATAAACCAACCAATCTATTGATGTGTTGTTTCAATATAGTTTGTATTTGGAATATATGAACTTTCACCATTAATTTCGATTTTATTAATTATTTTTGCACGTTTCTTTCTGAACAACATGTCAACAAATGCCTCTAGTCTTGTAATAAAACCTGCTTCACCTGTTTGTTCATCTATTGTTAAGTTCAAAAGCGGCTTATTAAATCTCTTAGCTTTTCTTGTAATTCTTTCAACCATCAAGGAATCCGGTCCGCATCCAAATGCAGTAACAGTAATCATTCCGTCAATTTTGTTATCTTTCATGAAATGTCCTGCAGCACCTGTCATTTCTCGTTCGTTAGCCCAATACATATCTTGTCCTAACGCTTTTATACCGTCATCCATTTGCTCTTTTGAAAGTTGTAATGACGAATAAACCTTAACATCCATTTTTTCAAGTTTATCAAAAATCTTCATTGAAGCACGTTCATCGAAAATATTATATCCGTGCGCAATTAAAGCAATAGAGATCGGATATTCTTTTGTCTGATTTTCAATAAAAACTTTACCTTGCAAAGCATAATTCATCGCTTTTTGATAGCTCATTCCTGATTTTGACATAATATGGAAATTGTTATATGTTCTCCAACCAGCTTTTGAAGCCTTTTTGATTTTATCCATATCTGTAATACCAAATGGAGCAACCATTTCACTCAAAAATTCATACAAACCTTGATTTTTTTCAGATTTGTCAAGGGTTGCTTCAATCATTGTAAAATCTCTTTTTACTACATTTCTAACCAAATCCGGTAACCCTCTAATTTTTGAGCAGTTATAAATTTTTGGAGCAATCGATTGAATAGAAGGTACTAAAATTTTATTAACACCTTTATCCAACAAATTCAAAACATGTCCGATATAGATTTTTATAGGCAAACAAGTTTCTGTAACAACAAGGGAAGAGCCACTAGACATGGTTTGCTTTGTTGTAATGTCAGATAACACTATTTTTATTCCTAAATCTGTAAAAAATCCATAGTAGAATGGATAGTCATTATAAAAGGACATCCCACGAGGTATGCCTATTGTCATATTGTTATTTTGAGTATTATTTTCCACAATAAATCCCCTTTGCTACTTTTATAATACTTCAAAATAAAAAATTTTGCTATGTTTTTATTAATATGTTAAAAGTGACAAAATCCTAATTTTGTTATAATATATTTACAAGGAGTTGTTATGCCACATTTTTTCATAAAATCAGATGATGTAATAAACAACAAGGTCACAATTTCAGACAAAGAAACATTCAACCACCTTGCAAAATCTTTGAGAATTAGAAAAGGTGAAAAACTTTTGCTGATTGATGAAAATCAAATTCAATATGAAACTGTTGTCGAAAATATTACCAGCAGAGATATCCTTGCTAATATTGAAAAAAGCTACAAATCTCAAAGAAAATTGTTATTCAAACTATATCTTGCGCAAAGTCCTTTGAGGAGTGATGCACAAAATTTTGTTATAGAAAAAGCAACTGAACTTGGCGTAGATGGAGTTTATCCAACTTATACAGATAATTGTGCATTAGCAACTTCTGTTATTGAAAAGAAAATCCCTAAATGGCAAAGAATTATGCTAGAAGCGTCAAAACAATGTGAAAGAGCTTATATTCCAACTTGTTTTGAGTTAACTAAATTAGAAAATATAATAAATTTACAAAATAATGGTTATAAAGTTATTGCTTTTTGTGAAAGATGTACAGATTTATCATTATTTGATTATACCCAGAAAAATCCGATTAATATTGACGACAAATTAGTTGTCATAATTGGACCGGAAGGTGGTTTTTCTCAAAAAGAATTTGATTTGTTTAGAGAACACAATATTCCAATGTTAAGACTTGGAGAACTTATTTTAAAGGCTGATACAGCAGTTACTGTAGCGTTAGGAAATATAATATATGAATTCAATAATTATAGACAAAATTAAATCAGATGCGATTTTATCAAAAATTATAAATAATTTTGATAACGAAATTTTTCTTGTTGGTGGCACTGTTCGTGACTATTATATGGGTTTGGAAAGTGTTGATAGAGATATAATCGTAATGGATGAAAACGCAAGAACTTTTTCATTAAAACTTGCAGATTTACTTGATGCAACTTTTGTTCCTTTAGATGAAGAAAATCATATTTACAGATTAGTATTAAAAGACAAAATTAATTATATTGATGTTACAAATCCTGTCGGAGATTCTATTGAAAAAGATTTAATGCGAAGAGATTTAACAATAAATGCTATTGCCGTAAATATTAGAACAGGCGAATTAATAGATATTTCTGGCGGTGTAACTGATATAAAAAACAAATGTTTGAATTATGTAAATGAACTAAATTTTGTTGATGACCCGTTGAGATTGTTGAGAGTTTACCGCTTTCAGGCACTGTATGGTTTTGAACTAGCTCCGGAAACGGTTAATGCAGTTTGTAAATATGCTGACTTAATCCACAAACCTGCAGTTGAAAGGATTAATCATGAGATTATGGCACTATTTTCAGGTAAATACACTGATAAAGCACTTGAAAATATGAATAAAACATGGATTTTGGAAGAAATTTTCCCATTTGTAAAAGAGTTAAAACAAGTTCCTCCAAACTCTCATCACCACTTAGATTTGTTTCATCATTCGATAGAAACCGTAAGACAAGTGCAAAATTTATATAATTCAGCATCAGATGAAGTTAAAGAACATTTGGACAAGATTGATTTTGGCGGTTTTTCAAGATTAGCTCATTTGAAATTAGCTGCGTTTATGCACGATATTGGCAAATTTTCAACTTGGACAATTGAAGAAGGAAAACATCGTTTTATAAAGCACGATGATGTTGGCGCAAAGTTAGCAATTAAATTTTTGAAAAATTTACACCTTTCAAATAAACAAATTGATTACATTTCAATGATGATTAAATATCATATTTATCCGTCACATGTAATGAACTCCCCACAAATCACAGAAAAAATTATGATGAGATTTGTTCGCAAAATGGGCGATAATTCAATTGATGATATTATTTTGGCGCAAGCAGACAGATTATCAGCTAGAGGCCCTGAAATTACTGATGCTATTGTTGAGAACAATATTACATATTTGAATATGTTATTGAGATTTTATTTGGAAACTCGTGAAACGTTAAAACCACTTCCAAAATTATTGACAGGGAACGATGTTATGCAATTGCTAAACATCAAACCTTCAAGAGAGTTGGGAGAAATCATGAATGCTTTGCATGAAGCTCAATTATCAGGCGATGTTTTAACAAAAAACCATGCTATTGAATTTGTAAAAAATTATTTTAATAGCTAAATTTCGACAAATTTTATGATATTAAGCGTAATCTTAACAATTATTTACAAAAAAATTTAACTAATTTTTTGTAGGTTTTTGATATAAATACTAATTTATTATTGAGTTTTTATTTAAAAATATGAAAATTTTATTTAAAATATCACTATTTTTAATAAAAAATTCAAAATTATGTCTTAATATATCCTTTACATTATCATCTATTATGGCAATTTTTTTTTTGCCCGACTTTTAATATTAATGTGTAATGGTATAATAGTTGTGTAGTTTTATAAACCAGACGTAATATGATAGATAAAGTTAGTATAGCAAGTGTAAAAAATAACAATACCCCTAAAAGGGATAATAATATGCAAAAAAATCCGGCATTTAAAGGCGGGTTGGCTGATTTGCCTATTTTATTGGTTCAACAATGCGAAAAACAACCAATGATAAACGTAACAGTTTTAGACTTGTCTACTGCGATTGTTCCACGTACTGTTATTGAAACTAAAGAATCTAATGGCTATGCCGGCTTTGAAGCTTTTAGACGTGAATCATCCGGTTTAATTGTTAACTGTATAATTCCTGGATTTATTGTAGCAGGCGTTGCAAAATTATTGCAAAAACCTATTATGAAAGGATTTGGCAAGTCAGATCTTTCTTCAACTTGGGCTAACGAAAGTGCAATTAATAAAATCCATGATTTCTATGCACCGCATTTTGCAGATGAATCATTAGATCAACGTCAAAAAGTATATAATACATTTAGAGATGAATTGGGTAGTTTGTCAGGTGTTGACGGTTCTGAAACAAAACATTTTGCAGATATATTTGGTATTAAAACAGGCACTGATGGTAAATTTGTTGGTAAAATCGGTAATGACAAACTTGATAGAGCAGTAAACGAACTTGTTGATGATGTTCTTGCAGAAAAACATACATCTAAGAAAGTTAAAGAAGCTTATCGTTCAATTGTTGAAGAAACTCATATTGCGGAAAATATCAAATTTAAGTCAGACAAAGGTTTCTTCTCTAACAATTTAGAATCACTATGTGATGATACTGTTAAAATGTTGCGTGGCGTTATTAAAGAAGATATTAAAGATGCTAATAGCTTATCACAGTACTTCAAAAAAGCTACAAAACTTGTTAACTGGAAAAGTATTGGTGGTCTTGGTGTAATTATTCCGCTTGCAATTTCTATGCAGCCGATAAACAGATGGATTACACACAAAACATCAGGTCAAAAAGGCGCACCAATTTATAAGGATTTTGGTAAAGATAGCGAACACAAAGAAATGACAACAAAAGAAAAAGCTGAATTGCTTGCTCAAAAATTCATTTCTATTGGTTCTATGGTTGGTGTTTGCGGTTTATCAATGTTTATGGATAGACCAATTTTGAAAAACATCTTCCAATTCAAGGGAATTTTCCCAACAATGGATCAGGCAAGGATTATTTCTACTGCTACATTTGCAAGCCGTATGGGTGCATCTGAAGACAGAAACGAACTTAGAGAGGCAACCGTTCGTGACATTGCGACATTCTCAAGTTTTTATTTCTTAGGTGATTACGTTGCAAAAGGTATTGCAACATTCCTAGAAAAGAAAAATCCTGGAACTCACTTAATTAATAAACTAAAAGATGCCAAAGAAGGGGCTAACCCAATACAAAAATTATGGAATTGGGCAAAACATACTTCTTTGAAATCATCTGATGAATTAGCAACAATTAAAGATAAAAGATTAAGAACTATTTGCCAACTGGGTAACATTGTGTTCTCATTGTTATCATTAGGCGTATTTATCCCATTATACACTAGGTCGAAAACAAACAAGAAACGTGCAGAAGAACTTGCGAAATTAAATGCGGACAAAAACTCCACCGCAGGCTCAAATGCTGAATCCGGCTCGAAAACATCGAGTTCCTCCGGCTCTACAAAAACATCATCCTCCACGTCGACAACGACAACATTTGGCTCTGATGATTTTTCGAAAGCCATAATCAAGGATAACACAGCATTTAAGTCATTTATTAATTCGTAAGGAGAAATTTAATTATGAAAATTCAACCAATTATACCCCAATTAAAACAACAAGAAAACAACAAAGAAAACATTCAATTTAATGGTTTAGCTGATGCAGCAACATTAGGCTTGAGATTTTTAGATACAAACCAAGCTTGGGGCGCAAACGCAGTAGATCTTGGTTCAATGGTTATACCGAGAACTACAGTTGATATGGTCAATAGAGGTCCTGCAGCCGGTATGGAAACAGGTCGTCGTGAAGCTTCTGGTACAATTAACCACTCTTTAGTTGGGGTATATGGAACATTAGCAGGTCTTGCTCTTGCAACTACTCTTAACAATAAATATGGCATTAAAGCACATAAATTGTTTGTTGATGACGAAACTCTTGAATTGTTAGGAAAAGCTTGGGATAAACAGGTTAAAGCTGGAAATCAATCTCCATTAAATGATTATTTGCAAGATGTATTCAAAGGAGCTGAAACTCGTATTGGAGATGAGTGGAAAACTATTCCACAAGAAAAAATTAATGATGTTGTCGGCAAATATGCAGAAGTTTTGAATGGAAAAGATGCACCAATAACAATTTCAAAAGATTTAAAAGAATATGCAAAAGCAGTTATTATGAACTCTACCGGTTCTGAAAACTCTTTCAGACTTGGTAAGGAACAAAAGACAAATTCTATTTCAAACATTTTAGATAGCATTTATAACGTTTCAAGAACATTTGTAAATGATAAAGTTGGCAATGCCTTCAAAGAAAGCAAAGATATTAATACTAACGCATTCTTAAAATCAATGAAACGTATGAACTTAGGTCGTTCAATGCTTGGTATAGGTATTGCATCTGCTGTTGGTATGTCAATTCAACCGTTGAATATTTATCTTACTAAAAAGAAAACAGGTAGTGACGGTTTCGTTGGTGTAGAAGGTCGCCAAAAAGATAATTCAGCAGGGTTTAAAGCATTAAAAGTTGCATCTGCTGCTATATTTGGTGGTGGAATTATTGCTACAATCGGTGCAAAAGGTGGTTTGAGCGGATTGATGAAGAAAATTCAGTTCAAAGGCTTAATTCCTACACTTGACCAATTTAAGTTTATTTATGGCGTAACTATTATGTCAAGATTTATGGTTGCACGTGACAAAGACGAACTTCGTGAATCTATTGTAAAAGATACTTTAGGTTTCTTTAACTGGTTAATTTTAGGTAACTTTGTTGCTAAAATGACTGCAAATGCAATGGATCAAAGTTTGTTAAACTATAGCGAAAAAGAACACGGCAAAGGCTTCTTCAACAAGATTTTGAAAGCTCCTATGGTTACTCGTGATGAAGTATTACATAGAGGATTAAAAGCTGCAGGCGTTGATGTTGTTGAAAACGGTAAAGCATTGTCATTCAAACAATTGTTGGGCAAATTAAAAGATGCAAAAGTTTCAGAAGCATTAAGAAAAGAAACAAAAGGTAAAATGAGAGCCTTAAGTATTGCTCAAGTTGCAGGTTACTTGTATTCTGGCTTGGTATTAGGAGTTGGAATTCCAAAATTGAATATTTATATGACAAACAAATCAGAAGCAAAAAGAAAAGCTCGTTTAGCTGCTGAAAAAGCTAAACAAGCTCCAGATGCTCAAAAAGTTGCACCAAACAAACAAGCTGAAGCTCCAAAACAACCTCAGCTTGATGCAAATGAGCAATATAAAGCTATGATAAAACCTGAAAGCAAAACTTTTTTAGGAAAATAACGTTATAAACCCAATGGATAATCTTTAGGAAATTCATAACCGTTTTGTTCTAAAAGAATTGTACAGTACGAACCACGATTTCTATCTTTACAATTATCTATTAATTGCTCGTGTGTTGGGAATTGTTGACCGGTTGGTGCGCAATAGAACCCTCTTACTTGATTGCTATTAAAGTTGCAGCCACCATTTTTGCATAAAATAAATACAAAAATATCTCTGCCTTTTTCATTTGGACCTTTTTCGCCATTTATATCATAAAAAATATCATAACAAGCACCAACTTTAACAGACATTTGAGAACCGTCAACAAATCTTAATGTTGCCATATTCATGCCAAAAAGTCTTCTTTTTTCAATATCATCACTTTTTATGTAAGGTTTAATATATGTATTTAGAAAGTTATAAGCATAGTCTGAATTTCCTTCTGTAGAAGCATCACCTTCTATAACCCAATCTTCTCTTGGCCCTAAGTCATTTTCAGCAGAAATAAGAGCTTGATTGATAACAGAAACAAATTTCTTAATTCTGGCAGTTGCTTGTTGTCTTTTGTAATTTTGCATCAATGACGGCATCGTCATAGCCGCAACAACACCGATAATGCCGAGTGTGATTAAAACCTCTGCAAGAGTGAAAGCTATTTTACGAGAATTGTTCCAATGGACTACGTGCGTAGCACCAATCTCATCTTTTTCATTATGAATGCGATTACTACGTCGCTCATCGCTCCTCGTAATGACAGTTTCATTTGGTAAAACGTCATCTTGAGCGCAAGCGAAAGATCGCAGTATTGATATCATTTTACCAACCATGCGATACTTCGGACTGTTGTCCTCAGTATGACGTTTTAACCCTCTCTCGTGGTTGTAATTCACTTCGTTCAAACAACCACTCTCTCTCCCAAGAGAGAGTATATTTTTATTATCGTAACAGACTTTGCCTCTATGCTTCTTTGCATCTAGGCATCCTAAAAACCGGTGTAAACCATGATTAAGAGAGGCTAGTCGACGATTGCCCCCCCCCCGACAAAGCCCTTGCAACACAAGGCATTGAGCGGTTTCAATAAACTTTTAAATTTTTTCATAAATCTAGCTCCTCTATATTTATATTTTTTATTATAACTTATATTTTCAAAAAATTCAATATCAATCACCTATAATTTTTGCTTCAACCTCTTTCATAGCACTTACACTATTATTCAAACTATTCGCTAATTCTGCTGCCGTCTGCGCATTATAAAACTTTCCACTCGTAACCATTGATGTACATTCAAGTTGCGACAAATCATCTTCATCATCAACATTAAACGCAATTACGTCAATCATTACATCTTTTCGGATTTTTATTAATTCCATTACATATTTACACGGGCTTTCATCACAATTTTCTCCACCATCAGTTAACAAAATTATATGTTTTTTCCCCACGTAACCTAAAAAATCGTTTTTTATTGCTTGTTTAAGTGAATACGTAATAGGCGTCATTCCTCTTGGTTTAACACTCTGCAATGCTGAACTTATACCAATTCCACTGTTTAATTCAATTGGAGAAATTAAACTTGAAGCTCTACACGCCTCATAAGGAGTAAACCCCATTCTATGTCCGTAAACTCTTAAACCAACATAGATATTTGGATTTAATTTTGGCAGCAAATTTCTCATCGTATCAATCATCAAATCAACTTTTCTTTTTCCGTCTAAATATTCTGACATACTATTTGAAAAATCCAATATAAATAAAACTCTTTCATTTTCTCTAATATCAGGAGAAGAGCCGTTTCGATAAACATTATAATTATCTGCAATAACCGGCAAATTAATCAAAATCAACAATACTAATATAAATCTCAACATGCACATATTTTATATTGACTATTCACTATTCACCACTCACTTTTCACTATTCCATTTGACGATTATTTTTGCTTGCAATATTATAATGTATAGTTGAATTATTCGTCATTCTGAGCAAAATATTGAGATTCTTCGGCAAAACCTCAGAATGACTGTGCGAAGAATCTGCTTAACAAGGGATAAATTATGAATAGCAAAGAATTAATAAAACAAGCCGAAAAAAGCTTAACAAAAGAATTTGAACAAATAGAAGATATCAGAGATTTTAACCAAGAAAAAGTTTTAAATGCTTTTATAGAAAACAAAGTTGCTCCGGAACATTTTTATACCGTATCAGGTTACGGGCATGATGACTTAGGGAGAGAAATTTTGGATAAAGTTTTTGCAGATGTATTTAAGGCTGAAAAAGCGTTAGTCAGAATACATTTTGCATCAGGCACACACACTTTGGCATGTTGCCTTTTCGGAAACTTAAAATACGGGGATAAATTAGTATCTGTTGCAGGTTCACCTTATGACACAATGCAAGAAGTTATAGGAACTGCAGGCGACGACGAAACAAAGCGTTCTTCATTAATCGGAAACGGCGTTTTATATGATGAAGTTCCTCTTAAAAATGGAATGGAAATAGATTTTGAAAAACTCGAAGAAAAAATTGACGAAACAGTTACAATGGTTTTAATTCAACGTTCTAAAGGCTATTCAACCAGAAAATCTTTATCACTTGAAACAATTGAAAAAATTTGTAAAATTGTAAAATCTAAAAATCCAAACTGTATCTGCTTTGTAGATAACTGCTATGGAGAATTTGTAGATACAAAAGAACCATTAGAAGTTGGGGCAGATTTGATGGCTGGCTCTCTTATCAAAAATCCTGGAGGTGGAATTGTTGAAGCTGGTGGATATGTTGCCGGAAAAGAAATTTATGTTGATAGAACTGCAAATAGATTGACAGCTCCAGGAATTGGCTCTGAAGGTGGTGCTATGTTTAATCAACACAGATTGATTTTTCAAGGCTTGTTTATGGCTCCTTCAGTTGTTTGTGATGCCGTTAAAGGGGCGATATTGGCAGCTAAAATTTTTGATGAAATCGGATATGATAGCGCTCCAAAATATTGGGAAAAACGTACTGATATTATCCAAAATATTACATTTGGTTCAGCAGAACCACTAGAACATTTTTGTCAAACAATTCAACAACTATCACCTGTTAACGGTTATGTAACACCAATTCCGGAATATGTTCCTGGTTATGAAGATCAAATTATCATGGCTGGTGGAACATTTATTGAAGGATCTACAATTGAATTATCAGCAGATGGACCTTTGCGTGCGCCTTATACTGCTTATATGCAAGGTGGTTTAAATTATGCACATGTAAAAATTGCATTATCAAAAATTTTAGATAAAGTTGCAAAATAACTCCAATTTTACAAGGTTTTGAAAGTTTTGTTAACTTTTTTTAAGTGCCGTATAACCACTTATAACTAATTCTTTAGGATTAGTCCGCTGAATTTTATCAGAATAATTTCAAACTTTGATTTTTGTGATATTATGTGATTATACCCCTAGAATTTGGGTGAAAATAGTTTACATAGTATAAGAAGAGGAAGGTTAAATATGTCATTACCAAATGTTGCATATTTCTCAATGGAAATCGCATTAGATCAATCTTTGAAAATCTATTCAGGCGGTTTAGGATTTTTAGCAGGCGCTCACATGTTGTCTGCAGGTTATTTGCAAATGCCGATGGTCGGTGTAACTATGTTGTGGTCTTACGGGTATTACGACCAACGTATTGCACAAGATGGTCAGGTTGAAGTTGCTTATATTAGAAAATATTATGATTTCTTGGAAGACACTGGAGCTACTACAGAAGTTGATATTTTCGGTGAAAAGGTTAAAGTTAAAGCTTATTTAGTAAAACCGGAATTGTTCGGTTCTTGCCCTGTATATCTTTTGACTACTGATATCGACGGAAACAGTGAATGGGCTAAGAGCATTTCTCACAAACTTTACGATGGAAATGAAAAAATAAGAATTGCACAAGAAACTGTTTTAGGTGTTGCTGGTATTAGAATTTTGCAACAAATCGGTTATAAATTCGATGTTGTTCACATGAACGAAGGTCACGCACTTCCTGCAGCATTTGAATTATTAAGACAAGCAAATAATGACTTAGAAGAAGTTAAAAAGAAAACTGTATTTACAACTCACACACCTGTTGCTGCTGGCAACGAAGTTCACTGGGTTGATACATTAATGGATGGTGGTTTCTTTGCCGGATGTTCAAGAGAAACTGCAGTTAAATTAGGTGGAGAAAACTTCTCTCTAACAGTTGCTGCTTTGAGAATGTCAAGACTTGCGAACGCAGTATCTCAATTGCACGGACTTGTTTCTAATAAAATGTGGGAATGGGTTGACGGAAGATGTCCTATCAGAGCAATCACTAACGCAGTTAACCTTCACTACTGGCAAGATGATAGAATTAAAAAAGCTGAAACTGCTGAACAATTACTTGCCGTTAAACGTGAAATGAAAGAAGAATTATTTGAATACGTTGCAAATGTAGCAGGTAAAAGATTTAACCCTGACGTATTAACTATCACTTGGGCAAGAAGATTTGCTGACTACAAACGTGCTTGGTTAATTCTTATGGATAAAGATAGAATTAATAAACTTCTTGACGAAGACAAAATCCAAATCATCTTTGCTGGTAAATTCCACCCAGATGATGTTATGGGTAAAGAAATGTTTAACAAACTTCTTAACCGTTCTCATAGCTTGAAAAACGTTGTTGTTCTTCCTGGTTATGAACTTGAACTTTCAGGCAAATTGAAACGTGGTTCTGATATTTGGTTAAACACTCCATTAAGACCATTTGAAGCATCAGGAACTTCAGGTATGTCTGCTAACGCTAACGGCGCACTTCACTTATCAACATTTGACGGTTGGACAGTAGAAGGTACATTCAACGGTATTAACGGTTACACAATAGAATACCCTGAATTAGATGATGAAATGCCTTGGGAAGAACGTCATTGGAAAGACCATGAATGTATGATGAATATTATTGAAAATGAAATTATTCCTACATACTACGAAAATAAACACGAATGGGCTAGAATGATGCGTCAAGCTATCAGAACATCTGAAGCTTACTTTAACTCAGACAGAATGGTAATTGAATACTACAACAGATTGTATAAACCAATTGCTCACAATGATTCTAGTTCTGGCGAAAAGAAAAAAGAAATGAATATTTCTGAAACTCCAACATTTGATGCTTGGACATTCGCAAATATCAAGTAATTGATAGAATAAAGAATAATTAATAAAAGGCTCAGTTTTAACACTGAGCCTTTCTTCTGCATTGATAAATTTAGCTCGCGCAACAAGTGCGCGATGACATGTTTTTTTACATTCCAATATTTGTCATCGCAGATTTATTCTGCGATCTATTTGTTAATTAAGTCCTCCCTTTTTGAGACTGTGCCGAACAAAAGGTGACTAAATGTCACGTTTTGTGAGAGGTGATTTAGGTTGGTGCTGATTGTTTCATGTCCCCTTACGGGATAGCACCCATCCCTACCTTCCCTTAAAAGGGAAGGTACATAATGTTACAAAATGTTAACAATTCTTCCCAAAAAATTAAAGTTTTCAAACACATGTGTCGTCATGTAAAACATAAGGAAACAAACGGAAAGGAAGACAGGTCATGGGTATGGCGGCTTCGCAGGCAAGATTTTTAGGTCTTACTGCAAGAAAAACAAATGTTGAATTTGAAGGCCAACAGATTAACCAACAACGTACTACGTTGTCTAATCAATCTGCTAACTACTACAACCAACTTCTTGGTATGGCAGTGCCGGTTCCTCCGTCTGTTGACGATTACACTAAAACAGTTTACACATTTGAAGATGGTTCTTTAAGCAACTCTATTTCTACTATGATTGCTCAACCAAATGGATTGTACTTAATTAGCTACACTTCTTCTTGGACTGATGATTTTGCTGCGGTATCTGCAGGTCAATCTATTGTTACTAAAACAGTTACTGAAAAAACTTCTAAAAACGATCAGAATGAAGATGTTAAAACTACAAGTACAACATATAATGTTGGTTCTAAACAATTAAGACAAATGGAAACTAGAACTGACGATGTTATAAATGCGATGAGTGATGATGATTTGAAGGCTTTCAAAGGTAAAGACGAATATCTTAACACTTTGTCAAATGATCAAATCAAAAAATTAATGAAAGAAGAAAATGAATACATTGAAATCTTGAACAAACAATACGGAAATGACAGTAAATGGATGGTTAGATATGTTCAAAACACATCTACAGGAACTTGGTCACCTATATTCAACAAGAAAAATGTATTAGATAATGCGATTTATTCTGACAATGGTTCTTCTCAAAGTAACATTCCGGCTTACACAATAGGCTCGGCTCAAAAAACTGAAGAAGTTAAGAGTGTTGAAGCAAGAATGGAACAAGATGCAACAGGTCGTATTATTAACGTAACTCTTAAACCTGGAAAACCGGATGAAGTTACTTATGCAGTTACTACTAACACTGCAACAGATCAAGCGAAATATGACGATGCTATGAACCAATACGAATATGACAAGTATCAATATGATCAATCTATTCAAGAAATTAACTCGAAGATTGAAATTATCCAAGCAGAAGATAAAAACTTAGAATTAAGATTGAAGCAATTAGATACTGAACAAGACGCAATTTCAACTGAAATGGATGCGGTTCAAAAAGTTATTGAAAAGAACACTGAATCTACATTCAAAACTTTCGGGTAAGCGTGCTTACTACCACATAGCTTACCACTGCTTAAGAGGCGCTTTTACAAAAAATTTAATATTACAAATATTATTGAAATGGCGCTTTATACAGTTGAACGCACTCGGGTATTACCCGTAATAAACTGAATAAACCAAAAAACTTAACCCTCGCATCTGTTTTGCTTTAAATGTTTGCGAGAATATAATAAAAATTTTATATTTTGTTTCCTTTCCCTTTTTCCCTAGACTAACAGACTTGTTGGTCTTTTTTATTATGGAGAAAATATTGTTTTAATTTTCAGTCTTATACAATCTAGCAAAGAAACAAGACACGTGTTGGATTGAATCCACTCTTACCCATTGTCTTGTCGCTTTAAATCTGATTGAATTTAAAGAACGTTCAGGATTTTTATGAGAGTAATTATTTATTTCATCGTTAAACAAATGGAATTGACACATTGCCACTCTTTTACAAGCATTCAATAATTTTTCTGCCAAATTGTTCATATTCAAATATTTTGCGAGATAATACGCAGCAATCAACCCTTCTGAACGTGCGCCATCTGGGAAATAATGATCTCCATACTCATAGTAATATCCACCTTCATAATCAATATAAGGCGAATCATCATGCCTATATGTCTTTTCAACCATTGTTGCTGCATCCGTGAATACAAAGTTTATATAATTTTGTTTTTGAAAATCTTTATCTTTACACCATTCTTCAATTGCTTGCATCAACCAAGCATCCGATGGAAGTGCCGTAAATAAGTCTGCATAAATATGAGGCCTTTCATCAACAATCCAATCTAACGCTTTTTTACCAATTTTTCTAACTTCCTTAGCTAAATCTTCATCATCTAAGAAATTATTTGCAAAAAGTGCCAAGCCTAATAAAGCTTCACCGGGATAATAGAATGAAAAAGTTTCTTTTCGTTCTTCATCAGTCATATTGATAAGCGGCTGACCGTTTTGGAATTGCGGATGAATATAATATCCTAAAATTTCTCCATTTTTATAAACCCTGCTCATCACGTGACGTGTATAACCTTTTATGTATTCATCATAGGATTTATCACCTGTAAATGAGCGGTATTGCATCATCGCAACTAATAAAACTCCCGTTCCACCAAGTTTTGCTTTTCTATTATAATAAGCATAATAAGCTTTTCCCCACGGAGTATCATGAGATTTCGAAATTGAAATACTCCAATCAACGGCCTTTTTTGCGGCTTTTATATACTTTTCATCAGATGTTAATTCGTAAGCTCTAATTAAAGCTATAATACCGCCACAATGCCTTAAATCGTTGTAGTATAAATTATTTTCGGGCCTTGTTGGATGCTCGTGGTCTTTGTAAGTATCATCACAGCAATCATAATAGTATAAAAATCTACCATCATCATACATATTTGCTAAAAGCCAATCTGCAGATTTAATCACCTGATTGTACAAAACATCATAACTAAATTCGGTATATCTGACATTCCCTCTATACAATGGGATACAGTCATTTTTGTATGTAATAAATGCCCTACTTCTGAATAAATAATACTCATAATCTTTTGATTGCGAAAGTATCTCCAACCTTTTTGAACGACTATTTGAAAGCTTGGCAATTGGAGTTTTTCGAACTAAAGTTTCTAAAACAGAACGCAATCCCATATGACTTAAAGTAATAGCATCTGTTGGCATGTAATAATATGAAATACCGTCTTTTCTAAGTTCTAAACCATTTATTCCAATTTCAAAACGAGAATTATCAAAATGAACAGAGTTTAATTTTGCCGGAGAAACAGGATGTCTATCAATAACATATTCTAACATAATACGGCATTTAACTTCATCTGAAACATCAAAATCTGAAAACTTTTTATTTTTTCGTAACATTTCAACATCACGATTTAAAGTTGATTGAAAATCCTGCCTTTTGCTTCCATATCGAATAAATTTTTGACCTGATTGGAAAAGCGTAATATAAACAAGTGTTTCAGCTCTGTCAAAATTTATAATATCAGACAAATCCAAATCAGTTATACTTAAATTTTCACCTGTTATTAGAGATTTTCTAACCCTTTGTAAAACCTTATTTACCGCAGAAAAATCCTGATTAAAAAAAGCTCTTTCTTTATCGTTCTGTTCCTTAAAATCTAACATAAACGAATTTTATCATTAATTTTAAAACTTGGCAAATTATTTATAAAAAATTCAAAACGTAACAATTTCTTTAACCTTTTGACATGTACAAAAAGTTGTTGTTCAATAGATAATAAGACTTGGTAGGAAATTATGTACATAAAACAGTTAGAGATAGACAATTTTAAATCATTTGCCAATAAATCGGAAATACCGTTATTAAAAGGATTTACGACAGTTTCAGGTCCAAACGGATCGGGCAAAAGTAATATTATTGACAGTGTTTTGTTTGCACTTGGACTTGCAAACGCAAGTGAACTGCGTGCTGAAAACTTATCTCATTTTATTTCTACCTATACCAAAAGGAATGATGCTTTTGTAAAAGTAACGTTCGGAGATACCGAAAATGGCGAAGATTTAAGTATCGGAAGAAAAATCAGAAAGACTTCTCAAGGTTATGCAAGTACTTATTATATCAATGATAGTGTTACAACTTTAACCAATGTTCATGCGATTTTAGAAAAATATAACGTAACTCCAAACAGTTACAACGTAATGATGCAGGGCGATGTAATGGGGATTACAAACTGCACCCCTAAAAATCGTCGTAAAATCATTGATGAAATCGCAGGTATTGCAGATTTTGACAGAAGGATAGATCAGGCAACAAACGAGCTTGAAACGGTTGAACAAAGAGTTGAACGCTCAACGGTTATTCTAAATGAAGTTGACAACAGATTAGAACAACTAAAAGAAGAACGAGAAGTCGCTTTAAAATACCAAAAATTAAGAGATGAAAAACAAGGATTAGAAGGTCAAATAAACAAAGTTCGCTTTTTTGATATAAAAAGAAGCCTTGAAAAAGCACATGAAAATATCCTTGAGTTTACTAAAAAGAAAAAAGAAGAGGAAGTAAAAAACAAAGATTTAGATGAAAGATTAAATCTTATAAAACAAAAATATCAAGAGATTTCAGAACTTGTTAAAGAAAAAGGTGAAGCTCAACAAATTGAGCTAAAAAAACAAGAAGAAGCACTTAAAGGTGAAATTGACCGCAAAGAAAATGCGACAAATTACGCTGATAAACAAATTCATGATGGTTTGCGTTCTATTGAAAATGCGAAAAATGGTATAGAAAATTTCAAAAAGAAAATTGAAGATTTCAAACTAAAAATTAAACTAAAAGATGATGAAATTGCAGTCATAAAAGAAAATACCAAAACTCGTGAAGCTGAGCTTAAAAAGATTTTGGAAGATATGACCGGCTTAAATGCTACTGCTGATCAGCATATCGAAAAACGCAACAATTTAAGAAAGCAACTTGAAGATTTAAAAGATGAAGAAACGAAATTAATTCAAGCAAAACTTCCACTTGAAAGTGAACTAAAAACACTTCAAAGAGATTTGGAAGATGCGAAAGAAAAACTTGCTGAATTAACAGAAATGAAAACAAATTTTGCAGCAAATCAAGATTTGAAAAAAACTCTTGTAGAACAATTGCAAAAGGAAATGGCTGATTTCAAGATTATCCAACAAAATGCAATGCATGACCTTGATACAACAAAAAATGAAATCAATGATTTGAACTACAATATCCAAATGGCATCAAGAAAAATTGCCGTTATGGAAACGAAAAAACAAATGGCAGAGGATTCAAATTTCGGTCGTGCAGTTGATACAATTATGAACGCCAAACTAAGGGGTGTTCATGCTCCATTAGTTAAATTAGGAACTGTTGATAAAGAATATTCAGTTGCAATGGAAGTTGCATTTGGTGGTAGAATGGCTCATATCGTTGTTGATGATGAACATGTTGCAGGTGTTGCAATTGAACTTTTGAAATCATCTAACGCAGGGCGTGCAACTTTTATTCCGCTTAACAAAATTAAAAAAGCTCCTACAAGATTACAGTTACCTAGAGATAAAGGGGTTATTGATTTTGCAATTAATCTTGTAGATTTTGATGATGAATATATAGACGCATTTTATTATGCGGTTGGCGACACTATTGTTGTAGAAGATTTAGAATCTGCAAAAAAACTTATCGGTAAATACAGAATGGTAACTTTGCAAGGTGAGTTGCTTGAAAAATCAGGTTCTATGACTGGTGGTACAAGATTAAGAACCGGTTTAAGCTTTAGCCAAAATGATGATGAGGAGTTAAACAAATTTAAAGACAGATTAAAAGAGATGGAACAAAAATTAGCAACTCTTGAAAATAAAAAAACATCATTAGAAACGAAGTTAGAAGATGTTCGTGGTAAATATTCAGATTCTTTAAGCGAATTTTCAAAATCAAAAGTTGAACTTGACAATATGAACCAAAATTATGCAAACAGTGAAAACATCTTGAAAGAAAAAGCTGATTTCATTGCTTCTGCAGAACCGAAAATTGTCGAATTAAATAATAAATTAGACAAATTGGAAGAAAAAAATGTCAAAATTTACGATGATATGACAATTTGTCAGGAACAGATTGAAGAAGTTGAAAAACTTATCAATGATAAAGATTTGAAGGATTTAAAAGAGAAAACAGAAGGGGTTGAAAACGAAATTAAACGTTTGCAAACCAAATTAATGACAGCTGAAAATGATAAAAACGAATTAAACCGTCAAATATCTTTCCATGACAATTTAATTGAAACTAAAAACGAAGAAATTACAAATATTGAACACAACAACACTAAGCTTGAAGAAGACAAAAAACGTTATAAAAACGATATTGTAGAGCTTAATAAAAAAATGGAAACACTTCACGAACAAATTGTTCAAATTGAAGAAAAATTAGGCAAATTGTTAAAAGAGCGTGACGAAATCAATGCAGATTTGATTGAGCTTGAAAAGCAGAAACATATTAAAGCAGCTGATATTGACAGAATTGCAGAACAAATTGAGTCTTTCAAAGCCCGCAGACGTGAACTTGAACCACAATTAGAAAATGCAAGAAAAGAACTTGAAGATTCTGGAGAAGATGTTGCTAAACTTGAACCGATTGAAATTTCTATTGAAGAAATTACATCAAAAATCCAGCGTTTAGAAAAGAAAATGGCAGAATTAGGTGATGTTAATATGCGTGCGCTTGCTGCTTATGATGAAGTTCTTGCTCGCCAAAGCGAATTAAAAGAACAAATTGAAACTCTTTCCAAAGAAAGAAAAGAAATTCTTGAAAGAATGCAGGGGTATGAGCAGTTAAAAAAAGAAACGTTTATGAAAACATACAACCACATAAACGAAAACTTTAAAGAAGTATTCCACCAATTGTCTGAAGGAGAAGGCGAACTTAAACTTGAATGTCCTGATGACCCGTTATCAGGAGGTATGACAATTGAAGCACAACCTCGTGACAAAAAATTACAAAGACTGGAAAGTATGTCCGGAGGTGAAAAATCATTAACTGCTTTGGCATTCGTGTTTGCCATTCAACGGTATATGCCATCACCATTCTACGCATTTGATGAAGTTGATGCAAGTTTGGACACAATGAACGTTGAGCGTATCGCACAAATGGTGCAGAACCAATCAAAAGATACGCAATTTATAGTAGTTAGTCACAGAAGACCTATGATAGAATCAGCTAACAGAACTTTAGGTGTAACCCAAAAAGAAAAGGGGATCACTAAAGTTACAGGAATAAAACTAAGAGACGAAGAATAAGGGTATGAGTACAGAAGTAGCACTAAATTATAATATGGATTTACCTGATTTGGGATTAACCAAAGACGGTAAAACAAAGAGCGAAGGGATTGGAATTTTAGTTGATATGGCAAAAGCCGGCAAAATTGATCCTTGGAACATTGATATTGTTGATGTTACAGACAAATATCTTGCTCACATGATTGATATGAAATCTCAAAACCTCAGAGTTACAGGACGAACTTTTCTTTTTGCAGCCGTACTTTTAAAGCTTAAATCAAATGTTCTTGAAGGGATTGATATTAACCAATTTGATTCTGAGCCGGAAGACAATTTGGAATATGATGATGACGGTTTTATTGTTGATTATGGGGAAGATGATTACGTACCAACTAATAACGTAATCTCTATTGATGAGGTTTTGCAACGTAGAACAAGTGTTCGTTTAAATCATAACAGAGTTGTAACTTTGAAAGATTTGATTAGACAATTACAATTCTATGAAAAATTAGAACACAAACAATCTTTGAAAAGTGCGCATGAACGTGCTAAAAGAAGGGTGCAATCTTATTCAAGATTAACTCCAAATGACATTGTTAATCTTGCACATGAAGAATATATTGAAAGTTGCGTTCAATCATTAAAAGAAAATTTATCACAAATTTTTGAAAAAAATGATAAAATTGAATTGAACGAGCTTACATTATTGGGGATGGATAGAATTAGTGCATATATTGCGCTATTGTTTTTAACCGCAGAAACAGATTATGAGCTACAACAAGATGAATTTTATTCTGATTTGTATGTAGTAAAAGGTGGAGAAAAAGATGAAAATGGAACAGTTGAAATCCAGAATTGAGGCTGTTTTATTTATAACAGCCAGAGCCGTTTCATTAGAAGAAATTGCAGTAATTCTTGGAGAAGAAAAAGAACAAATTGAAGAAGCTATATTGGAACTAATTATGGATTATTCCACAAGAGATGGAGCTTTAGAGATTGATGATGAAAATGGATATATTTTGCAAGTAAAAGAAGATTACATGGATCTTGTAGAACTTCTTTGTCCTGTCGACTTAAAACCGGCAGTATTGAGAACCCTATCGGTAATTGCACTAAAAGAACCAATAAGACAAACTGATTTGAAAGAGTTAAGAGGCTCTACAGCGTATGAACATGTTCAAGAGTTGGTTGAAAAAGGGCTTGTAGCAAAAACTAGAGATAAAAACGGAAGAAGTTTTAATTTAAAAACTACTCCAAAATTTGCAGAATATTTTAAACTTAAAGGTGATACTCGTTCACTTGCTAAAATTCTTGAAATAGACAAAGGCATAAAGGATGATACAAACAAACAATAACGACAGAAGAACAACAATATTAATATGTTTATTTGTAATTGTTTTTGGTGTTGTTTTTAAATTAATGCCAACATTTTACTATTGGCAAGGTCAAAGTTCATTAAAAAAAGAAAATTATGTTGCTGCGAGAAAGTATTTAAAAAATGCAGTCTTTTTAAATCCGCACAACAAAGATTACAGATATTTTTACGTAAAAGCGCTAACAAATCTTGCTCCAAGTTATACTATTCAAAAAGAAATGTTTGAAATTGCTTCTGGGAACCAAAAGGATAGCGCACAACAAGCTGCTCAAAACCGAATATCAGAGTGGCAACGTACAATTTTAAGTACTATAGGAGATAACTATATTGAACAAGTTCCGCTTGATAATGGAATTTTACGTTGGGACACAGAAAAATTTCCGTTAAAAGTTGCTATTACAGAAGATAATAACGTAAATATTCCGCCATATTATAAAACAGAAATTTTGAAGGCTTTTTCTCAATGGCAATATTCAACCGGATTTATAACTTTTGCTACAATTGAAAATTCTAATAATGCTGATATCGTTGTTGAAATATCAAATACCCCATCAGGTACTTGTAACGGACAAGAATGTAAATATGTCGTAGGTTTTACAACTCCAAGTTATAAGGGAGAAATTTTGCACAAGATGAAAATCGTTTTGTACACAAAAGATCCACATGGCAACTTTTTTTCCGATAAAGAAATGTACAACACAATTTTGCACGAAATTGGGCATGCTCTTGGAATAATGGGACATAGCTACAGTACAGAAGACTTGATGTATATGTCTACCGATAATACAAGTTTTTATGCTCCATATCGAAGTTCTTTTCAATATCTTTCTTCAAAAGATATAAATACTATCAGATTATTATATAAATTGGCACCAACAATTACAAACACATCTCAAAAAGATTTGAAGATGAAGGGATTAATCTACGCTCCGGTTGTTTTGGGAACTTCAAACCAAATATCACTAAGAAAATTAAAAGAAGCTCAAAATTATATAAAAAACGCACCTGATATTGCTGGCGGATATATTGATTTGGGGATTGCATATGCAGAATTAAATAAATATTCAGAAGCAATAAAAGCTCTAAAAAAAGCATATAAACTTGTCAAATCGGATGAAGAAAGATATATGGTTTGTTACAATATGGCAGTAATTTGTATGAATGCAAATAATTTGGATGATGCTCTTAATTATGCCAAAGAAGCTCAAGAAATTAATAATTCCGAAGACATAAAAGAAGTTATTTCAAATATAGAACACGCCAAACAAACAAAAAGAAAACCTTTTAAATCAAATTTGTTAATTCTTGAAAGCAATAACTAGCAAAAAAATTTTTTATATGTTTTAATGCCAAAAAAGGAATTTTTTATGCTTTCTGCAATTAACAATAATAATCCATCTTTTACAAGTGTAATTCCAATAAGAGTATTTATTGACAACATGGAATCATTTAGTCCGAAACTAACTCGTGCTGCTACAAGACAGTTAACTACAACTCTTGCTGGTCCTGTAAAAGGCGATTCAAAAAAATATGACATTATAAGAAAATTTGCACAACGTGATCCTGATTACGATTTTTTGCAAGGTATTAAAGGTTATCCAAAAGCTTGGAACCAAAAACATGTACAACCATCTGATTACTTCAGATGTATAATTGATGAAAGTGGAAGTTATTTATTTACTGGACTTCAAGCGAAAAAATTAAAAGAATTAGGAGAACTTTTGGGCAAAGCACAACAGGTTTGCAAGGCTAAAAACATTTCTACAAGTTTCGATGTACATAATGCAAAAAGAAGTTATGGTTTCAATATTATGAACTTTTTGCGTTCAACCAAACTAAGAATTACAGAAGGTTTTGACAAAGAAACAAAACAAAAAATCGGGAAGCAGGTTTCTTTGAACTTGCATCTTTCTAGTAACCAAAAATATGGTCAGAAAAATTTTAAAATTACGCTAAATGATATTTCTTTCAGCAAAGTTAATACTTAACAAATTCTTCACAAACACTTTAAAAAACAACTTGTTT
>ERZ1034687.395-NODE-395-length-27653-cov-7.707479_pt1 | contig 27653 bp, 22 predicted proteins | sample MGYA00520704_ERZ1034687 | MGnify/ENA primary metagenome ERZ1034687 (study PRJEB33766, sample SAMN09781762) | gut metagenome | biome: gut microbiome | host: Homo sapiens | place: Madagascar | study: EMG produced TPA metagenomics assembly of the PRJNA485056 data set... | reverse complement strand
GTAGTTGCCGTCCTTGTCCTTGCGCTTGAAGTCGTAGATGCGGTATGTCACGTCGCTGGTCTGCTGTATTTCGGCGAGGAAACAGCCGGTACCGATGGCGTGGATACGTCCGGCAGGGAGGAAGAAGCAGTCGCCCTCCTTCACGTCATAGCGTGCAATGGCATCGCAAATGGTGTCGTTGGCTACCATTTCGGCATACTGTGTCGGTGTGATCTGCTGCTTCAGACCACACAGCAATGTAGCGTCCTTGTCAGAGTCGAGCAAATACCACATCTCGGTCTTGCCACGCTCCTTGCCCTGACGCTTGGCAATCTCATCGGTAGGATGAACCTGAATAGAGAGATCCTGACGTGCATCGATAAACTTAATGAGCAACGGGAACTCATTGCCGAAGCGCTCGTAGTTCTCCTTACCTACAAGTTTCTCCTTCTGTTCGGCAACAACCTCATTGAGTTTCTTGCCGGCAAACTCGCCATTGGCAACCACTGTCTCATTGCCAGGCACGCCAGAAATCTCCCAGCTTTCGCCTACATTCTCCTGCTGCACATCAAGATGCTTGAAAGGGATAATCTTCTCGCCACCCCAAATCGTTGACTTGAGCAGCGCGTTAAACTTCATTGGTTCCATAATTGTTGTATTTAGTAAATGTTATTAATCATAATTCAAAACTCCAAATTCAAAAATCAGAAATTCAAAATCGCAGGCGACAGCCGAGAACAATTCCTAATTCCTAACTCCTAATTCCTAATTCCCATACGGTTCCGCCGCATGGTTAGTTCTCTTTCCAAAACTGCGGTGTGAATATCACGAGCACACTGAATATCTCAAGACGTCCGATGAGCATCAGCACCGAGCAGATCCACTTGGCAGCAATAGGCAGTTCGCTCCACGACATGGTTGGACCAATCTCCGTTCCGAGCGTCGGACCAACGTTGCCCAGCGCACTTAGCGTGATGGTAATGGCGTTGGTGTTGTCTATACCCATCGCTATCATCGAGAACGAGCAGAACAGGCACAGAATGAGATAAGTCGAAAGGAAAGCAAGCAGCGTCACACGCTTCGACGAAGGAACGTTGGTGCCGTCGACACGCATGGGCAACACGGCATTGGGATGCAGCATCTGACGGAACTCGTTCTTTATTATCTTCAACAGCATCACGCAACGTATGCACTTGAATCCACCGCTCGTAGAACCCGAACACGCTCCAAAGAACATACAAATTGCCAATACCACCCATGTAACGTGGGGCCATACGGCAGGGTCGTCGGAAAGCAAACCCGTTGTGGTGATGAACGACACCACCTGGAACAAGGCACTTCGAACTGCCGGTTCAAACTCATAACCGTTCTTCAACATCAACTCAAACGCTATAAAGCCAGCGAAAACAAGCACCACAAACAGATAGAATCTGCACTCAGCACTCTTCAGAAGCGTGCTGAGCTTGCGTTGCGACACGGAAATATAGAGCATCGTGAAGTTGATGCCCGATACAAAACAGAAGAAGGTGACAATGTATTGCACTACAGGAGTGAGATAACTGTAGTCATTATGGGTGGCAAATCCACCCGTGGCAGCCGTTGTGAAGCTGTAGTTGACGCTACTGAACAAGTCCATACCGGCACACCACATAGCCAAAATGCACAACACGGTGATACAGATGTATACCACCCATATCCACTTGGCGTTGGTACTGAGGCGCGGATGAAGCTTGGTCTTGATGGGTCCGGTTGCTTCTGCGGCAAAAACTTTGATACTTCCACCTACAAGCGAAGGCAGAAGGGCTATCGTGAAGAATACAATACCAAGTCCGCCAAGCCACTGCGTGAACGAACGCCAAAACAAAATGCCATGCGGCAGAACGTCTACGTCGTCTATTATGGTAGCTCCGGTAGTGGTAAATCCCGACATCGTCTCGAAGAAAGCGTCGGTAAAGGAGTGCAGATAGCCTCCCAGGAGGAACGGAAGCGTTCCGAACAGCGAGAAAACCGTCCACGTCAGCGTTACCACAAGATAGGCATCGCGTCGTGAAAGGGTGTTGTCGCAGTTGCGGGCAAACAATCGCAGCACCAGTCCGGTGCCCGCCGATATTGCCACAGACAATGCAAAAGCCATAAGGTCGTCTTCGTGATAATACACCGAAACGCCAAGACACAACAACAGCATCATAGCCTCGATGAAGAGCAACGACCCTATAATCTTATATATAAGCTTTAGATTTATCATAGGAAGAACTTTTCAATCTTCTTCATGTTGACGTTATGGCAGAACACCATAACCGAATCGCCCGGATGAATCAATGTATTACCCGACACAAGCAGTCCTTGACCATCGCGCACGAGTCCACCTATGGTCATACCCTTAGGCAATCCGAGGTCCTTAACGGGCTTTTGTGTAACCTTGGAACCCTCCGACGGGATGAATTCGGCAACGTCGGCATTGGCTGTCATGAGAAAACGCACATTGTGAACGTTAGCATCGAGCATCATCTGATAGATGTGGCTGGCGGCTATCGACTTCTTGTTGATGATGGTGCCGATGTCCAGACTCTCAGCCATACTTACGTAGTCGATGTTCTCGACCATTGCCACTGTCTTGCGAACTCCCATTCGCTTGGCAGTAAGACAGGCGAGAATGTTGGTCTCGGCATTTCCGGTGAGCGCAACAAAGGCCTGCGTATTCTTGATGCCTTCTTCGATAAGTAGCGAGAGATCGCGTCCGTCGCCGTTGATGACAAGCGCCTTGTCGTTTTCAAGTATAGAGTTAAGACGCTCGCAACGCTGCTCGTCAGCCTCTATAATCTTCACGTCCATATAGCTGGGCATGGTCTTTACGGTGCGTACAGCTGTAGCTCCACCGCCCATTATCATCACGTTCTTCACATCGACATAATGTTCCTTGCCGACGATTTTGCGTATGTATGGAATGAATTGGCGGGTTGTCATGAAGTAAGCCATGTCGTACTTCTGCAGACAATCGTTACCTCCAGGGATGATGGTTTCGCCCTGGCGCTTGATGGCTACGATGTGATACGGGTCTTCCGGACCGCAAATTTCACGCATAGGACGGTCGAGTATGGTGCACGACTCGCGCAGCTTGACACCAAGCATGACAAGCGCTCCACCGTGAACGTCCCATCGCTGGCGCACCCACGACATCTTCAAGCCGTTGTTAATGTCTATAGCAGCAAGCATCTCCGGATAGATTATCGAACTGACTCCGAGTCCGGCAAAGAACTCCTTGAGCTCCGGTTCGATATATTCCGAGTTGTCTATCTTTGCCACAGTCTTTCGTGTACCGAGAGCTTTGGCAAGAACGCACGACGCCATGTTCTGGCTTTCGTCGGGCGTTACGGCTATAAAGAGGTCGGCATTTTCCGCTCCTGCCTTCGTAAGCGCCTTGACACTGGTGGAAGATGCCTCCATTGTAAGAATGTCGACATCCGAACCGATACGCGAAAGTCGCTCCTCGTCGGTGTCCATGACCACAATATCGTCATGGTCGCGCGAAAGCAGACGTGCAAGATGAGTACCGATGGCGTATGCGCCGGCTATAATTATCTTCATATTGGGTTGTTGGGGTGGATATATTGGGTTGTTGGAGTGGATATGTTTAATTGTCGTTGATTGCCTGCTTTATCGATTCTATGTCGGTACCGGCAATATGACGCAACTCGTTTACCGTTCCGTGTTCGATGAATCGGTCGGGCAATCCTATGCGACGCACTCTTGTAGTCTTACCATTGTCGCTCAACCATTCGAGCACAGCAGAACCGAATCCGCCTGCAAGTTGTCCGTCTTCAACGGTAACGATGCGGCTGAAACGCTGCGAAACGCTCTCAAGCACTTCCGTATCAAGCGGTTTGCAGAAGCGCATATCATAGTGTGCCACGCTGAGAGAGCTCCCTTCAGCTGCCAACTGGCTTATTGCTGTCTGCACATCATTTCCTAACGGACCATAACTCAATACAGCCACGTCGCTGCCGTCGCTTATCTGGCGTGCCTTGCCTATCGGAATGGCTTCAAACTCGCAATGCCAGTCGTCGCGTTTCACTCCCTTGCCACGCGGATAACGTATCACCACCGTGCCCATATCGGGCAGTTGGGCCGTGTACATCATTCGTCTGAGCTCGCATTCGTCCATCGGCGAGCACAACGTGAGGTTGGGAACGGGACGCAAAGCGGCAATGTCGAACACGCCATGATGCGTAGGTCCGTCCTCGCCTACAAGTCCGGCGCGGTCGAAACAGAATACAACGGGGAGATTAAGGATGGCTGCATCGTGTATGATATTGTCGTAAGCACGCTGTGCGAAGGCACTGTATATGTTGCAGAACGGCATAAGTCCGTCCTTTGCCATACCCGCTGCAAACGTGGCGGCATGTCCTTCGGCAATGCCGACATCAAACACACGGTCGGGCATTGCATGCATCATTATGTCCATAGAACATCCTGTAGGCATAGCTGGAGTGACGCCTACGATGTTGGGATTGGCCTGGGCAAGCTCGAGCAGCGTCCGTCCGAACACCTCCTGATATTTCAACGGATAGGGATCGGCAGTATCGGGAATGCGTTCACCGGTCTCGGGGTCGAACTTGCCGGGGGCATGCCATATGGTAGCCTCGCGTTCGGCGGGTTCATAACCTTTGCCTTTGACGGTGTGGAGGTGGAGCAGTTTGGGGCCGCGCATATTCTTCAACTGTTCGAGTATGCGCACAGTCTCGCACACATCGTTGCCGTCGAAGGGTCCGAAGTAGCGTATGTTCATTCCCTCAAAGACATTCTGCTGATGCGAGAGCGCCGACTTCAGGGCATTGTTAAGGCGAATGATGCCCTTGCGACGGTCATCGTTGAGATATCCCATGGAGTGCAACCACTTGGAAGCCTTTTCGCGCAAGCGGTTGTAAGTGGCATTGGTGTCGAGATTAAGAAGATACTTCTCCATACCACCAACAGCACGGTCGATACTCATATCGTTGTCGTTGAGCACAATAAGCAGGTCGTTGGGCGATGACGACACGTTGTTGAGTCCCTCAAAAGCGAGTCCTCCCGACATGGCACCGTCACCTATCACTGCCACCACATGGCGGTCGTCGTGTCCGGTTTTGCGTGCAGCCACAGCCATACCGAGCGCCGCCGAAATGGAGTTGGACGCGTGTCCGCACGTGAAAGTGTCGTACTCGCTCTCCATCGGAGTCGGGAATGGACGTATGCCATGCAGTTTGCGGTTGGTGCAAAACGTATCTTTACGGCCGGTTAGTATCTTATGACCATAAGCCTGATGTCCCACATCCCACACGATGCGGTCGTACGGTGTGCTGAACACATAGTGCAAAGCCACCGTCAGCTCGACAACGCCGAGCGACGAAGCAAGGTGTCCGGGATTGACCGACAATTCGTCAACAATGTCGCGACGCAGTTCGGCACACAATTCGGGCAACTGTGCCACGCTTAGGTGTCGCAAATCGTCGGGACTGCTTATTTGGTCCAAAAGTTCAGATATGTTGTTCATGAAATAACTTTAACTGTACAGTTATGCAAAGTTAATGTAAATGAGCGAAAGCGCAAAAGAAAAAACACACAATCGTCCATTGATTGCATCTTAATGGCAACTCGCCTGTATTTCCAAACGATTCGTTTTCACTTCAAATACCAGTTGCCTTCATGCAGCACCATGGGCACTACTATCTCCTCCTTGGTGCTGTCGGCGAAGCAAAGCATCAGAAAAGCGCGGCCCACATGGTGTGCGGTGTCAGTCTTGGCACGTACGGGCTGTACAGCCGCCAGACCGCTATGGTCATCCTTAATCTGCCCAATATACTGCTTGGCGTTGACTATAAGCTGCTCGCGATAGCTGCCAGGAATGCTGTCGGGACGATAGAATCCGTCGACATAAGCCTCGTAATTGCCTGCTATAAGATAGTCGTAATACACCTTGGCTGCACGAACGGCAAGTTCGTTGGGATCCTGCGGCTTCGCATTGCTGCACGAAGAAACGGCAAGCATCATCATAGCAATGCCTACATATATTATATATATAATGTGTCGCATACTTTCATGAATAATAATTATATAAACAATAAGAGGGCATGGCATTCCTGCCATACCCTCCTTAATATATTTGCTTTTTACTTCTGACGTATGAATACGTTGATGGGGCATCCGTGCATCGACCAGTTGTCGCGTATCTTGTTCTCCAAGAAACGTCGATACGGCTCCTTGATGTACTGTGGCAGGTTGGCATAGAACACAAACGATGGTATCTGAGTATTGGGCAACTGTGTGCAATACTTAATCTTGATGTACTTGCCTTTGATTGATGGTGGCGGATAAGCCTCAATCAGCGGCAGCATAACCTCGTTGAGTTTTGATGTGCCTACGTGTGCCTTACGGTTCTGATATACCTGCTTGGCTGTTTCGAGCACCTTGAATATGCGCTGCTTTGTCAATGCCGAGGCGAAGATAATGGGGAAGTCGACAAACGGAGCCATGCGGTTGCGTATGGCGTTCTCGAATGTCTTGATGACAGCCTGGTCTTTGTTTTCTACCAGGTCCCACTTGTTCACCACAACGACAAGCGACTTGTTGTTGCGCTGAATGAGCTGGAAGATGTTCATGTCCTGTGCTTCGATGCCTCGTGTAGCATCGAGCATGAGTATGCACACGTCCGAATTCTCAATGGCACGTATTGAGCGCATCACCGAATAGAACTCCAGGTCTTCCGACACCTTGTTCTTACGGCGTATACCAGCTGTGTCTACGAGATAGAAATCGAACCCGAACTTGTCGAAGCGAGTGTAAATGGAGTCGCGCGTAGTGCCTGCTATCTCGGTCACGATGTTGCGGTCCTCGCCGATGAAAGCGTTGATAATAGAGCTCTTGCCTGCGTTAGGACGACCTACAACTGCGAAACGTGGGATGCCGTCTTCCACCTCTTCCCTGGTGTCGGGCTTAAGCTTCGAGAGTACGAGGTCGAGCAAATCGCCTGTACCACTGCCCGTTGCAGACGAGATACATTGCGGTTCGCCAAGTCCCAGAGCGTAGAACTCGGCAGCATCGTATATCTGGTCGTTGTTGTCGGTCTTGTTTGCCACGAGGATAACGGGCAGTTTGGTGCGACGAAGGATTGTCGCCACGTCCTGATCCCAGTCAGTCAGTCCGGTCTGAACATCAACGAGGAAGAGCACAAGGTCAGCCTCTTCGGTTGCAACGATTACCTGCTTGCGGATGGCATCTTCAAAGATATCATCGCTCTTAACCACCCATCCACCGGTGTCTACAACAGAAAACTCGCGTCCGTTCCACTCGCACTTGCCATACTGGCGGTCGCGTGTGGTACCGGCTGTGTCGCTAACGATAGCCTGACGTGTCTTGGTCAGGCGGTTGAACAGTGTCGACTTGCCCACATTTGGGCGTCCCACTATTGCCACTAAATTTGCCATAATGTTTTAGTCATTCTTTCCTCCGCATCACACGGAGGCTTGTAGGATGTGGTCTCTGCATCCTTGTTAATGATTTTCCGAAGCTGACCCACTCCGGCCCTCGCCATTCTGACGAGAGTATCCCCTCTTTGCTATTCAGGGGGAAGCGGCAGCGAAGCTGTCGCATTTTTGAGTTTTGAATTGTGAATTGTGAATTGTGCGCTACGCGCATTTTGAATTTATGAATTAGGAATTAAGAGTTGAGAATTCAAAATTGAAAAACTCAAAATCGGAGCAGCCAACAATTCAAAATTGAACAACTCAAAATCGGCGAAGCCGATAATTCAAAACTCAAAACTCAAAATTCAAAACTCTTACTCCGGATTATATCCGAAGCTGTCGAGTTCGCGCTTTGAGCTACGCCAGTCCTTATCCACTTTTACGAATGTATGCAGATAGACGCTCTTGTCGAAGAACTTCTCGAGCGACTTGCGTGCCTCGGTCGACATCTTCTTAAGGGCCACGCCCTGATGTCCGATGATGATGCCCTTCTGCGAATCGCGCTCCACGTATATTACAGCATGGATATCTATGTTGCGGTCGGATTCCTTAAACGACTCCACCTTTACCTCTACCGAGTATGGAATCTCCTTGTCGTAGTAGAGCAGAATCTTCTCGCGGATAATCTCCGAGACAAAGAAACGTGCCGGTTTGTCGGTCAGCTGGTCTTTGTCGAAGAATGGCGGCGAGTCGGGCAGAAGCTCCTTGATGCGACGCATGAGCATATCGACGCCGAACTTGTTCTTGGCTGATATGGGAAGAATCTCGGCATTGGGCAGCAGCGTGTGCCACTTCTCTACGGTGTCGCCAAGCGTTTTCTGGTCGCTCTGGTCAATCTTGTTGATGAGCAGAAGCACCGGGATGGTCATCTTCTTAACCTTGTCGAGGAAGTCCATGTTCTTCTCGGGATTTTCCACTACGTCTGTGACATACAACAACACGTCGGCATCCTGCAATGCCGATTCGGAGAATGCGAGCATCGACTCCTGCAACTTGTAGTTGGGTTTCAGAACACCGGGAGTATCGGAGAAAACTATCTGGGCGTCGTCCTCGTTGACTATGCCCATGATACGGTGGCGCGTGGTCTGCGCCTTGAATGTGGCAATGCTGATGCGCTCGCCTACCAGCTGATTCATCAGCGTCGACTTGCCCACATTAGGATTGCCTACTATATTTACAAATCCTGCTTTGTGCATATTCTTTTTCTATAGGGGGTTTGATTGTACTATAAATACAAAGTTACAGTTTTTTCGGGAATATCCGCAGCCGCGTATTTGCAATTATATGATTTTTAACAGAATAGACACAAAAAAGCACATTCGACGATAGTTGTTGAAAACTGTCGGATGTGCTTTTATATATGAGATAATATGCTTCTCTATTACTTGGCTCCAGCAACTGCCGAACCGTCGTAAGCCCACTTGTAGAACGATGCTCCGTGAACGAAGCCTGCTCCGAAAGCGGTGAAGATGACGTTGTCGCCCTTCTTCATGTTCTTCTCGTTATCCCACAATGCCAATGGTATTGTGGCTGCGCTGGTGTTGCCATAGCGTTCGATGTTGACTACCACCTTATCCATAGGCAGACCGATACGTTTTGTAACGGCCTCGATGATGCGGAGGTTTGCCTCGTGCGGTACGACCCACTTCACGTCGTCGGCAGTAAGTTCGTTGCGCTTCATCACTTCGGCTACGTCGTTGCTCATGTCGGTTACGGCATAGCGGAACACTGTGCGTCCTTCCTGATAGAGGTAGTGCAGACGGTGGTCGACGGTGAAGTGTGACGGCGGACATACAGAGCCACCAGCCTTCATGTGAAGGAATGGGAGTCCCTTGCCGTCGGTACGCAGATACGAGTTCTGCACGCCTACTCCTTCCTCTTCGGTAGCCTCAACTAGCACTGCTCCAGCTCCGTCGCCGAAGAGTACGCATGTAGCGCGGTCCTGATAGTCGACGAGCGACGACATCTTGTCGGCACCTATCACGATTATCTTCTTGTAGCGTCCGCTCTCAATCATTGTAGCGGCAACGTCGAGCGAATAAAGGAATCCGCAGCAGGCTGCCTCAAAATCGAATGCGAAAGCGTTCTTCAGTCCGAGTTTGCCAAGTACTATCGACGCTGTAGAGGGGAACTTGTAGTCGGGAGTGGTAGTGGTTACAATCAGCGCATCAATTGTGTCGGGATCAACGCCGGTCTTCTGCAGGAGCTGCTTGGCTGCCTTGCGGGCCATGTAGCTTGTGCCGAGGCCTTCCTCGGTGAGGATGTGGCGCTCCTTGATGCCGACACGTGTCATAATCCACTCGTCACTGGTGTCTACCATGCGCGAGAGTTCCTCGTTATTGAGGACATAGTCGGGCACGTATCCGCCAATGCCGGTGATTACTGCGTGTATCTTTCCCATTTTACGGTGAGAGATTATTCAGCTACTTCCTTAACGATAGCCACCTTGCCACGATAGTATCCGCAAGTAGGGCATACTGTGTGGTATACGTAGTAAGCGCCACAGTTAGGGCATACTGCCAATGTGGGAGCTACTGCCTTATCATGAGTTCTTCTCTTAAGTGTACGAGTCTTCGACTGTCTTCTTTTAGGATGTGCCATTTTTCTTTAATCTTTAATTATTGTTTTTAATTTTTCTAATCCATTCCAGCGCGGATCTACCGCTGCCTCTTCATTCGCGCCACTACTTCGGGTAGCTGAGTGTTCTTCGAGAACCTTTATCATCGCCGCGTTACATTTTCCAGGTGTATGCACGTGCTTAGCGGGAATGTTGAGCGCTATAAATTCGTAGATGAACCACGCCACGTCCAATGAGCCTTCACGCTCGTCGACTGTGATGAGGTCATCGTCCTCGGAATATTCTTCTCCAAACTTCACTATGAGGCGGTCGTCCGTCTCAATAGGCTGCTCCATATCGTCAAGACACAGGTCGCACGGAATAACGACGCTGCCCTCGGTATGGAAATCCAGCTCAAAATAGTTCTCCGTGCGGCGTGCATTTATACGCACACGAATATTGCCACGCTTGATTTCGTCTTCGTCAAGTGACTCAAACCAAGCGTCGCCCAGACTATATTCGAGGGCTGTCAGCCCTTCTTTCAAGTCCTTCAAATCTATCTTAAGCAGTTCAGAACTACACATTTGGTGCGCAAAGGTACGAATATTTTCCGACATACGACAATTTTACAATAATGTTTTTGACTTTCTTAAAGGTTTTTTCAGTTCTATGCGGAACGTAGTGCCTATTCCTACCTCAGAATGCTTCACCCAGATGCGTCCTTTGTGGTATTCTTCTACGATGCGTTTGGCAAGCGAGAGGCCGAGTCCCCAGCCTCGTTTCTTGGTGGTGAAGCCCGGGCGGAACACGTTGCGCAGGTCTTTCTTGCGTATGCCCTTGCCGGTGTCGCTCACCTCCACTACCGTACGGTCGGGGTCTTCAGCCACGGTTATGGTTATAGTGCCCTCGCCTCCCATTGCGTCTACGGCGTTCTTGCACAGATTCTCTATCACCCATTCAAAGAGCGATGCGTTTATCCTTACTCTCACCTCGCCCTCGGGGAAGCGGCGTATCATCTGCACGCGCTTCGATGTGCGCCGGTCCATATAGTCTACTACGTGCTGCATCACCTCCTTAAGGTCGGTATCGACGGGTTCGGGCAGCGACCCTATCTTGGAGAAGCGGTCGGCTATGAGTTGCAGTCGCTTCACATCGTTCTCCATTTCGGGTATGAGCTGGTCGTCGGGATAGCTTTCGCGCAGTATCTCCACCCACGCCATGAGGCTCGATATGGGTGTGCCGAGCTGATGGGCTGTCTCCTTGGAAAGTCCCACCCACACCTTGTTCTGTTCGGCACGTTTCGATGTTAGCAATGCGAAAATGGCAATTACTACGAACAACATCACTACACCTAATTGTATATAGGGGTATGATGACAGGCGTCGCAGCATTAGCGAGTCGTCGTAGCACACGTCTATATAGTCGTTGCTGCGGTCGTCGTCGAGCGCAATGCGTATGTTGCGGTTGGCAGCAAGCAGATGTCTGCCCAACTGGGCGAGAAAGGCTGTGGTGTCGGCAGCGTTGTCACAGTGGCCGATGTCGATGTTGCGGTAAGCCTGTACTTGTCCGTGGCGGTCGAGCACTACTACGGGAATGGTGTTGTTGCTGTTTATCACGCGCAGCACAAGATTGATGTCGGTGTTCTCGTCGGCATGGTTGAGCGTGCGCATAGCCTCAGCCCACACCTCCATCTTTGCCCGCTCCTCACTTGCAAGGTCGCGTATCAGGATGTGCGACACGACGAGTGAGACAACCGCTATTGCTACGGCTGCCATCACAAGTATTATCTTTACACGGCGTATCTGGTCTGTCCACTGCATATTATTCAAACTTTATCATCTTTGCCAATTGCAAGAAGTATTGATTCGACCAGATTGACATCTCATTGGGATTCTTCATGAATGGCATAACATCAGCTTTCACCTGTTTGATATCAGCTGAACTTAATCTCTGTTCTAAATCAGCCATGAATTCCTCTTGTGACTTCTCACAGCCGTTAAATTCCTTTATCCGTTCTTGCAGATGTTTATAATTCAAAGGTACTCTATTCCGAACGTACCATTCGAAGTCATACCAGTCGCGCCCCTTTACCCGGTTCTTCCATGCCCGATATACCAATGCGTGCATTTTGCCTGCAAACAAGTCTGCAAGCGTAAAACATCTTGTCATGAAAGAACGAGGCTCCATCAGAAGTTTTTGTTCGGTTGCGAAACAGAGCGGAGGATTGGTATCTACCTCTATTTTTATCTTGATTGCCTTTTCTGTCTGGAATGAAATGTCATAAACATCCGTTGTATCCTTCAGAAATGCAGACTCCACCTTTCCAAAGTTCTTCTTGTCCTTCTTCCTGATGTCCACCTTTCGGCCTATGGCTTCAAACTCATCAATGATGGGCTGGAAGTATTGGGTGAAGTCGAAAGCATCATCTTTGTTCAGCAACGAAAAGTCCATGTCTTCGCTGAAGCGCTCCAATCCGTGAAAGATGCGCAAGCAGGTTCCGCCATAGAATGCCGCCTTATCAAAGAATCCGCCTTGATATAAACCGGCAAGTATGATTTGCTGGTTCACCTCGAATGTTGCATTTCTTCTGGACTGGTCGGTTGACAGATCATAAGCCGATAACATGTTTTGGTATATATCATTCATGTTGCAGGAGTTTTAGAATGGTAAGTATTGACGTTGACTTCTTCCCTACTTTTGCGTATGCCGAGAACATGTCAGGATTGAGTCTGCTGAAACCGTCCATATCAAATCGTAGGTCCTCCTCCAGAAACTCCAAGGCTTCCTTTTTATATCTCAAGTTGACGCCAGGCTGATTGGCAATCAAATCGCATAAAGCCTTTTCAGGAGTAGCCATTATATAGACACTGTTCCCTTCTTTTATTTGGGTGATTCCTATAGGATAGGTTTTCCTGGATATATGACTGTAGCAGAAATTGCCCACTGGAGTATTGAATTCCTTTGCCGCCTTGAATGTCATTGACTGGACTGTATATACCGCTTCGGGTATCAATCCATAATATCTTAAAGCTGTCTGCATGGAAACATAAGACGGTGCCAACAGGTGATTGGCTATTAGTCCGGAAGAGAGCGGAAGTCCTGTTTCTTCCGGGTTTACTACAAACAAGTTTCGCCTAAGGCGGATGATTTCACCTGCCTTTTCCAGCTGTGCCACCTTTGCAAACTTAGTCTTTACATCGGTATATAGCGAAGCTATGACCGAGGATGTTACTGGAATATTGCCTAATGTAGTTAGAATATTGCTCATGTCGCAGCGAAAGTAGTAAAATTTTCAATAGAAAACAAACTTTTACTTAGTTTTCTATTGAAAATTTTACTTATTCTGATGAAATTCACCCAAAATCATACTGCTTTGCAAAAGGACTCCTTTTGGACTGCAAAAGGACTCGTTTTACAATGCAAAAGGACTCGTTTTAGAACGCAAAAGGAGTCCTTTCGGAATGCAAAAGGACTCCTTTTGGAGAATGTCTGAAATTAAGCTGTCCACCAACCCCTTCACAGCAGGGAGGGAAGCGGTATGTATTCCGCTTACAGAAGTTCGGGCAACTGGAACAGTTTGGTGCCGTTGCTGCCCTTTATGAGGATGTACTTGCCGCGCGGTTTGGCTGCTGCTATTGCCTCCTTCACCTTATCCACATTGTCGAAAAGGCGGAAGTCGGACGGCGTGTCGCATCCTTCAAACTCCGAACCTACGAGCCATACCTGGTCGAGAGTTATCTTTCGGAGTTGGTCAACGATGCGCTGATGCTCGTCGTGGCTCACTTCTCCCAATTCCTTCATATCTCCAATAATCACCATTTTACCCGTGGCTTCGATGTCGGCGAAGTTGCGCAGGGCGGCAGCCATGCTCGTCGGGTTGGCGTTGTAGGCATCGACAATGAGTCGGTTGTCGGCAGTCTGCTCAAACTGCGAGCGATTGTTTGACGGCACATAGGCGCTCAGCGCCTTGACGATGCTGTCGGCAGACACGCCGAAGTACAAACCTATGCTCACGGCAGCGAGCATGTTAGTTATGTTATACTCGCCAATCAGGTGGGTCTGCGTGGCGTGCGGAGCGCCGACGGAGGTGCCGTAGTTGTGCCGCCAAGTGAAGTTGAGCATCGGCGAGCAGCTGTCTACGTGTCCGCTTACCCACAGTTGGTCGTCCGCCTTGCATCCGTAGCGCACGAGGTTCAGCCCCTGGGCGATGCCGTTGAGATAAGGGTTCTCGCTGTCGATGAACACGCAACTCTGCGGAGCCTTGCCCTCTCGCAGCGTTTTTCCATTGTCCGTATTGCCCAATCCGTGGTTGGCGCGCATAAAGTCGTACAACTCGCCCTTGGTATGTATCACACCCTCAAACGAGCCGAAGCCCTGCAAGTGGGCACGACCTACGTTGGTTATGATGGCATAGTCGGGTTCTACCACGTCAACGAGAGCCTTGATGTCGCCCGGATGCGACGCGCCCATCTCCACAACGGCAATCTCGTGCTCCGGACGCAGTCGCAGCAGCGTCTTGGGCACGCCTATGTCGTTGTTGAAGTTGCCCTGCGTGTACAGCACGTTATACTTCTGCTGCAGCACGGCAGCCGTGAGTTCCTTGGTTGTTGTCTTTCCGTTGGTGCCCGTAATGCCTATGATTGGCGTGGCGAGCGTGCGTCGATGATAGAGCGCCAGCTGCTTGAGCGTAGCCAGACAGTCGTCGCACAGAATGTAGCGCGCATCGCCCTCGGGGGCATACTCCGCCTCGTCCACTACGGCATAGGCGCAACCCTTGTCGAGCGCCATTGCCGCAAACTTGTTGCCGTCGAACGATGCTCCCTTCAAGGCGAAGAACAATGAGCCTTCGGGACAGTCGCGGCTGTCGGTTGTAACGACGGGGTGCTCGCTGAATATCTTATAAAGTTCGGTGATTTCCATAATCATTCCTTGTTTTGTTTACGTATTTATCACAATGCCTTCACGGCTTTCTCCAGTCGCTCGAGTGCGTCCTGCAGCACGGCGCGGGGCGACGCTATGTTCATACGCATAAAGCCTCTGCCCTCCCGGCCGAACATCTCGCCGTCGTTGAGAGCCAATCGTGCGCCGTCAACGAAGAGTCGGTTGAGGGCGTCATGGTCGAGATTCAGGGCGCGGCAGTTGAGCCACACGAGGAAAGAAGCTTGCGGACGCAAAGCTTTTATCTGCGGTATGCGCGTCTGGAGGAAGTTGTCCACGAAGTCGATGTTTGCCTCTACATACTCCAGCATCTGTCGGCGCCACTCCTCGCCGTACTTGAATGCGGCTATGGTTGCAATGGGCGAGAAGATGGTAGGTTCGCTCAATTCGTTGGCATCGAGCCATTCGAAGAACGGACGGCGCAACTCTTCGTTGGGCACTACGCAGTAAGAGCTGACGATACCGGCTATGTTGAATGTCTTGGATGGCGCTCCGAAGGTGATGCTGCACTGGGCTGCACGCTCCGAAACCGATGCAAAGGGATGGTGCTTGTGCCCCGGATGCGCCATGTCGCAATGTATCTCGTCCGAGATGACTATGATGCCGCGCTCCGAACAGAAGTCGGCAAGTCGGCTGAGGGTGTCCACGTTCCACACTATTCCAGCCGGATTGTGCGGGTTGGCGAGAATGAGCACGCGGCATTTCTCGTCTGCCACCTTGGCAAGTCCGTCGAAGTCCATCGAGTAGGAGCCGTCTTCGTGCATGATGAGCGGATTCATCACCACCTGGCGCTTGTTGCCCTGTGGCGTAAGACGGAACGGATGGTACACGGGCGGTTGTATTATCACCTTCTCGTCGGGCTTGCAGAACACGTTGATGACGAATCCTATGCCCTTGACTATGCCCGGAATGAATCGCATCCATTCGCTGTTGACATTCCACTGGTGGTGGTCGGCTATCCATTTTGTCACCGTCGGCCAGAACTCTGCGGGTATATTGGTGTATCCATAGAGCGAGTGGTCGAGTCGGCGGCGCAATGCTTCGGTTATAAACTCGGGAGTCTCGAAGTTCATGTCAGCCACCCACATCGGCGTAAGGTCTGCTCTGCCGTAGCGTTCGTTGAGCACATCAACAGCCAGAGCACCCGTGCCGTGGCGGTCGATGATTTTGTCGAAGTCGTATTTTGTAGACATATAATATGTATGCGGGTTGTTTTATTACAATACAAAAGTACATTCTTATTGCTTATCTATTCGTCAATGACTTGTCATTATGTTTTACATTTAGCAACATTTGCACATAACTTGTTTTTTTTAACAGAAAAAATTTACATCACGAATGTAAATACCTAAGTAAAAACCGTAAATTTGCAGTTACTAATTACCACACTATGAATATAAAAAATCTACTACGCATTACGACATTATTGGCTGTATTGTTGAGTTCGACAATACAATACACCAACGCAGCAAATGACAATCTTACGCAATACGTCAACCAATACATAGGAACGGGAGGACACGGACATACCGTTATGGGCGCAAACGCTCCCTTCGGACTCGTCATCGTGGGTCCGACCGAGCCTCTGCGCGGATGGGACTGGACTTCGGGCTATCACTATAGCGACAACGAGATAATCGGATTCGGCCACATGCACCTCTCAGGTACGGGCATCGGATGCCTCGGCGACATCGCTTTGCTGCCCGTGAGCAACCCTAATCAGCGCTCCACTTTCTTCACTCACGACAACGAGCGCATGCATCCCGGCTACTACTCGCTGCGCCTTACCGACCCCGACGTGCTCGTCGAACTGACCGCCACGAAGCGTTGCGCCATGCACCGCTATACGTTCGGCAAGGGAGCCAAGGCTCAGTTGGCTCTCGACCTTGCCCAGTGCATAGGCTGGGACACTCCTACCGACTGCATGTTGTCGCAAGAGTCACCCACACGACTTATAGGCTATCGCCGCTCTACGGGTTGGGCAAAGGACCGCCGCATCTATTTTGCAATGGACTTTTCGCGCCCCGTACACGTAGAACGTGCCGACTCGATGTACCGCGCACTCCTTACGTTCGACAATTCGGACAAGCCGCTGCTCGTGAAGGTGGCACTCTCGCCCGTCGAACCCGATAAAGCCAAGGCCAATATGAACGCCGAGATGCCGGGATGGGACTTCGACGCTGCCGTGAACAAGGTTGACGACGAGTGGAACAGACAACTCTCGCGCATCAAGATCGAGACCAACGACAACACACGACGCCGCATCTTCTACACAGCCATGTATCATCTCATGACTTCGTGCATGACGTTCAGCGATGTCGACGGCCAGTATCGCGGCGCAGACGGCAAGGTTCATCGTGGCGACTTTGTCAATTACACCACGCTTTCGCTTTGGGACACTTACCGTGCAGCCCATCCGCTCATGTCGTTCCTATTCCCCGACATGCAGCGCGACTTCGTTCAGACCTTCCTCAACATCTACCGACAGCAGGGACGATTGCCTGTTTGGCACCTTATGGGTGGCGAAACCGACTGCATGATAGGCAATCCGGGAGCCATAGTGCTTGCCGATCTCACGCTGAAGGGATTTGCCAAGGGCTACGAGAAGGAAGTGCTGGAGACTCTGAAGGCCACGCAGAGCATCGACATACGCAGCCTTGACGTGCTGAAGAAGTACGGCTACATTCCATGGGACAAGGTTCCAACAAACGAGACGGTTGCCAATGCTCTGGAATACTGCATTGCCGACGACGCTACGGCTAAGGTTGCAGCCATGCTCGGCAACGATGCTGACCGCCAGTTCTTCTACAACCGCTCGCGTTCGTACTCGAAATACTTCGACCCCGCAACCGGTTTTCTGCGCGCTATAGGCACCGACGGCAAGTTCCGTACGCCCTTCAATCCCTTCAATGCAGAACATCGCACCAACGACTACACCGAAGGCAATGCCTGGCAATACACGTTCCTCGTGCCGCACGACGTTCACGGACTCATCAATCTGTTCGGTTCGGACAGCAAGTTCATGACCAAGCTCGACTCGTTGTTCATCGCCGAGGGTGATGCCGGAGCCAATGCGTCGCCCGATATGTCGGGTATGACGGGCCAGTACGCCCATGGCAACGAGCCGTCGCACCACGTTATATATATGTACAACTACGCCGGACGTCCCGACAAGGCCGCTCCGCTGCTCCGCAAGATGCTAACAGAGATGTATCACGACCAGCCTGACGGACTGTCGGGCAACGAAGACGTCGGTCAGATGTCGGCTTGGTACATCACTTCGGCTCTGGGACTCTATCAGGTCGATCCCGTTGGCGGCCGTTACATCATCGGTTCGCCATTGTTCGGGAAGGCTTCGGTAAGCGTAGGGGACGGCAAGACATTCACCGTCGTTGCACGCAACAACTCCGACCGCAACATCTACGTGCAGTCGGCACGCCTCAACGGACGGCCATACAGCAAGTCGTACATCGACTTCAAGGACATAACACGCGGCGGAACACTTGAACTCACCATGGGAGCAAAGCCCTCCAAGTGGGGAACAAAGCGTGCTGACCGCCCATAAAAACAGCAATCATAAATCTAATTTCTACTGTTATGAATCTTCATTTAAGTTCACAGATTGTACTTAACAAAGTACCCGAGCAGTACTACCGCCCTCGTACGGCAGTTGAACGTTCGGAAATGACACGTTGCGAGAAAATCTTTACCGATGTATACCCGAAAATCGAGGAGGGCGTAAAGGTAATAGCCGACGCTGTAGAGAAGGAGATAAAGCGTTCAAAACAGGCCGGCAAGAAGTGCGTTCTGGCTCTCGGCACAGGTCTGTCGCTCACTCCTATCTATCAGGAACTGGTGCGTCGGCACAAGGAAGAGGGTTTGAGCTTCGACAATGTTGTTGTGTTCAACGCCTACGAATACTTCCCGCTCAACGCCGACAGCAAGCATAGTGCAATCGGACAGTTGCGCGAACGCCTGCTCGACCACATAGATATCAAGGCTGAGAACATCCATACTCCCGACGGATACATTGCCCAGGACGACGTGTACGAGCATTGCCGCACCTACGAACAGCTCATTGCTGCCGAGGGAGGCATTGATATTGCCATGCTCGGAATAGGCCGTATGGGTAATATTGCATGTAACGAGCCTGGCTCGCACATATCATCTACAAGCCGACTAATACTCATCGACCAGATGTCGCGCGACGAAATGACCAACAGTTTCGGCACTCTTGAGCAGGTTCCGCCATGCTCTATCACCATGGGCATACAAACATTGCTCTCAGCACACAAGCTTTTCCTCACCGCATGGGGCGAAGAGAAGGCCGACATCGTGCAGAAAATCATCGAGGGCGAAATTACAGATGCCATCCCGGCAACATACGTCCAGACTCACAACGATGCCAAACTCATCTGCGACCTCGCTGCCGCCGGCAAGCTGACACGTATCATCCACCCGTGGCTCGTCACCAACTGCGAGTGGAACGACAAGACGATACGCGCCGCTGTGGTATGGCTCTGCCAGCTCCTTGGCAAACCTATCCTGAAGCTTACTAACAAAGACTACAACGAGAACGGACTGTCTGACCTGCTGGCACGCTTCGGCTCGGCTTACAACTGCAACATCAAGATATTCAACGACCTGCAGCACACCATCACCGGATGGCCTGGCGGCAAGCCTAACGCCGACGACACCAACCGTCCGGAGCGCGCCATGCCTGCACAGAAGCGCGTGATTGTATTCTCGCCCCACCCCGACGACGACGTTATCTCTATGGGTGGCACAATACGCCGACTCGTTCAGCAGAACCACGACATTCACATCGCCTACGAGACATCGGGCAACATCGCTGTGGGCGACGAGGAGGTGACACGCTTCATGCACTTCGTCAACGGCTTCAACCAGATTTTCTGCGACAGCAAGGACGAGGTGATAAAGAATATGTATGCCGACATCAAGCGATTCTTCAAGGAGAAGCGTGCATCGGACATGGACACTGCTGCCGTACGCAAGATTAAGGGTCTCATACGCCGAGGCGAGGCTCGCACTGCCTGTACATACAACGGCATTCCACTCTCGCAGGTTCACTTCCTCGACCTTCCCTTCTACGAGTCGGGCAAGATTGAGAAGCTGCCTATGACAGAGAAGGACGTGGAGATTGTACGCGAACTGCTGCAGAAGGTAAAGCCTCATCAGATATACGTAGCCGGCGATCTTGCCGACCCGCACGGCACTCACCGCAAGTGTACCGACGCCGTACTGGCTGCGCTCGACCTTGAGAAGCAGGCTGGCGCCAAATGGATCAACGACTGCCGCGTATGGATGTATCGTGGAGCATGGGCAGAATGGGAAATCGAGAACATCGAGATGTGCGTGCCTATGTCGCCCGAGGAGCTTCGTGCAAAGCGCAACAGCATCCTCAAGCACTCTTCGCAGATGGAGAGTGCACCGTTCCTCGGCAACGACGAACGACTCTTCTGGCAGCGTGCCGAAGACCGCAACCACGCCACTGCCGAGCTCTATCACAGTCTGGGACTGGCTTGCTACGAGGCGATGGAGGCATTCGTACGATACAATCCGTAATTTAAAGGAGACAAGAGCGACACGCCCTACCCTTGTTTTTTGAACGACAATACAGACAATGATCGACAATAGGAGATGCAATATTAGCAGTTGCACACTTGAATATTATAAAAATTGTCGAACATTGTCTGTATTGTCGTTAAATAAAAAAGTATCAAGCCCATTGTTGTTTGAACGACAATGTTCGACAATGTTTGACAATAGGGGAAGCAACATTATCAGTTGCGCACATGAATATTATAAAATGATTGTCAATCATTGTCACTATTGTCGTTAAAAGAAAAATGTATAAAGCCACTTGTCGTTAAATAAAAAATGTTTGTGTACCTTTGCACCCAGTATTAAGGATAATGAACAAATAATTTTTTTTCAAATCATGCTTGACTTACCCAAAGACCCGATGATGCTCTTCAGCGTCATCAATATGCGTCTGCGCGACATCTATCCGTCGCTCGACGCTCTGTGCGACGACCTCCACGTTGACAAGAAAGAAATTATCGATCGCCTGGCTGCTGCAGGATTCGAGTACAACGAACAACAGAACAAATTCTGGTAATGACTTCACAATACAACAACCACTACCGCACGCTGCTATCTATCGGCATTCCTATAATGATAGGTCAGTTGGGAATGATTATTCTCAGTTTTGCCGACACCATGATGGTGGGCCACCATAGCACCAGCGAACTGGGTGCTGCCTCGTTCGTCAACAACATCATGAACCTCGTAATCATCACCGGTACGGGATTCTCTTACGGCCTTACGCCTATCGTGGGCGGTCTGTTCGGGCGCAAGCAGTTGCCAGAAGCGGGTCAGGCTTTGCGCTGCTCGCTGCTCGCCAACACTCTGGCAGCGGTGATAATGATGGCGGCTCTCATTGTGCTGTACTTCAATCTTGCCTACATTGGGCAACCCGACGAACTCCTACCCTACATGCGGCCCTACTACTTAGTGTTGCTTGCGTCGCTGCCATTCGTCATGCTGTTCAACGCTTTCAAGCAATTCACCGACAGCATCACCGAGACGCGCACGTCGATGTGGATACTCCTGTCGGGCAATCTGCTCAACATCATCGGCAACTACATATTGATATACGGCAAGATGGGCGTTCCCGAGATGGGTGTTGTTGGTGCCGGCGTGTCAACTCTTATCTCCCGTATAGTCATGGTGGGCATATTCCTCGCAGTATTCCTCTGCAAGCGCAGTATGCAACAATATCGCGAGGGATTCTTCAGCCTTGGTTGGTCGCGCCAACTGGTGCGCCGTCTGACTACGCTCGGAACTCCGATAGCACTCGAAATGGGTATGGAGACAGCCTCGTTCTCGCTGTCTATCATCATGGTGGGATGGCTTGGCACCATCGCTTTGGCTTCGCATCAGGTGATGTCCACCATATCTCAGTTTACGTTTATGGTGTACTACGGACTCGGTGCAGCCGTAGCCGTGCGCACAAGCTACTTCCACGGTCAGGGCGACATGCTCAACACGCGCCACGTAGTGACCGCCGGACTGCGTCTGATGGTGATGCTTGAGATTCTGCTGGGAGGCATAATATTCCTCCTGCGTAAGGATATAGGTTCGTGGTTTACCGATTCTGCCGAGGTGTCGGCATCGGTATTGACGCTCATGCTGCCCTTCTTCATCTATCAGTTTGGCGACGGCTTGCAGATAAACTACGCCAATGCGCTGCGCGGAATAGCCGACGTGAAGCCGCTCATGGTGATAGCCTTCATTGCCTTTTTCGTCATTTCGCTGCCCGTAGGCTATCTGTGCGGATTCGTAATGGGCTACGGACTCGTTGGCGTATGGATGGCGTTCCCCTTCGGACTGACAAGTGCGGGCATCATGATGTGGTGGAGGTTCAGGAAGATGATGAACCTTGCCAACCGCCAATAATACACCTTATATATATAATAGGATTCACATTATATATATAACCAATACACCTTATATATATAATAGCAACAAATGGAGATATGGATATAATCAGTCGCGGCTGATTATATCCATATATTCTTTATAGGAGATGTATCGTCCGCCCATCGACTTGAGGTGAGGAGTCTCAAACTGGCAGTCGATTATCGAACCGTCATGCTCACGCATGAAGTCGGCAAGGAATATCAATGCCACCTTGCTGGCGTTGGGCACGAGCGAGAACATGCTCTCGCCGAAGAATGCGCGTCCAATTGTCACGCCATAAAGTCCGCCCACCAGCTTGCCGTCCTGCCACACCTCCACGCTCTGCGCGAAACCCTGGCGATGCAATTCGGTATAAGCACGTATGATTTCGTCGCCCAACCACGCACCGGCATGCACGTTGCGACCGCCGGCAGCGGCACATCCGTTTATCACTCCGTCGAAACACTCGCCCATCGACACCTCAAACACTCCCTTGTTCATCAACGTGCGCATAGAGTGCGACACGTGTATCTCGTCGGGAAAGATGACGAAGCGCTGCTGCGGACAATACCACAGCGGCTCCTTTTCGTCGCGAAACGAGTACCACGGGAATATGCCGTAGCTGTAAGCCAGCAGCAAGCGGTCGACACTAAGGTCACCGCCTACGCACAATAGTCCGTCGGGCTCTACGTCGACGGGACGCGGAAATATCAGTTCTTTACCTATTCTGTATATCATTCTTTTTAGTTGACGAGTTATTTATAACCAACTGCCCATTGCTTTCGGCAACCGACACCTCTCCACCCTTTTTCAGACTTCCAAACAGCAGCTCGCGCATAAGTAGCGGCTTGAGCATTGAGCCTATGACGCGGTCTATTTCGCGTGCTCCGTACTCGGGCGTAAAACCGCGGTTGAGCAGCAGTTGCCGTGCTGAGTCGGTGAGGTGCATCGTCACGTTCTTGGCGGTGAGCTTGAGCTGCAGCTTGGCGAGTTTCTTGTCGAGAATGAGCGACGCCATCTGGCGTGTCATGTCGCCGAAGACAACGATGTCGGTGAGTCGGTTGATAAATTCGGGCTTGAATGTCTTCTTCACCTGTGCAAGCATTGCTTCGCCTCGCGACACTCCACCCATGAATCCGATGCTTGCCCGTGAGGCATACTGGGCACCTGCGTTGGATGTCATTATGATGATGGTGCCACGCAGGTCGGCTCGCTGACCGTGATTGTCGGTGAGCGTTGCGTAGTCCATCATCTGAAGGAAAATGTTGAAGATGTCGGGATGTGCCTTCTCTATCTCGTCAAACAGCAGCACACAGTTGGGCGACTTGCGCAGCGCAGCGGTCAGTTGTCCGCCGTCCTCGTAGCCCACATAGCCTGCCGGAGCGCCTATAAGCTTAGCCACGGCATGCTTCTCGGCATACTCGCTCATGTCGAATCGCACCAGACTTACGCCCAACTGGCGCGCAAGAGTGCGTGCCACCTCGGTCTTGCCCACACCCGTGGGTCCGACAAACAGCAGCGACGCCATCGGTTTGTCGTCGTCGCCCAGCCCAGCCTTGGCCATCTGTACAGCCTCAACCACCTCGTTCACGGCACGATCCTGTCCGAATATCTCGGCACGCATATCGTCCGACAACGTCTGCAGCGCCACATTGCTGGTGTCGCGCAGCGCCGCTGCGTCAATCTTACACATCTTGGCAAGTATCTCGCCCATCAGACGGCGGTCGACGGTCTGGCGCTTCTGAGTGGTGAGCGGATGAGTCTCGCGATAGGCGCCAGCCTCGTCGATGAGGTCGATGGCCTTGTCGGGCAGGAAGCGGTCGCTGATGTGGCGGGCAGTCTGGCGCACAGCAAACTCCATTGCACCCGTGGCGAACTTCACTCCGTGGAACTTCTCGTAGCCCGGACGCAGTCCTTCGAGTATGCGCACGGCGTCATCGATAGACGGTTCGGCAATGTCTATCTGCTGGAAGCGGCGCACGAGCGACTTCTGGCTGGCTATGTAGCGGTTGTATTCGTCGTAAGTAGTGGAGCCAATGAAGCGTATCTCGCCGCTTTCGAGGTAGGGCTTGAGCATGTTGGAGGCATCGAGCGAAGCGTCGCCGCCCGTACGGCCCGCCCCGACCATATTGTGTATCTCGTCGATGTAGAGTATGGCGTGGCGCTCGGCAGTGAGTCCTTCCATCACCTGCTTGATGCGCTTCTCGAAGTCGCCGCGGAATTGCGCCCCTGCTATCATCGTTCCCATGTCCATCATGTATATGCGCGAGAGTTTGAGGCGGTCGGGCACGTCGCCACGGGCTATGCGTGCAGCCAGTCCGTACACCAAAGCTGTCTTGCCGACACCTGCTTCGCCGACGTGCAGCGGATTGTTCTTGTCCTTGCGGCAGAGCACCTGGATGGTGCGTTCCAGTTCGGCATCGCGGCCGATGAGCGGATTGTGCTGGGTGTAGGTGTCGGAAATGCACGTCACAAATTCGCGCCATGCCTGGCGGCGGGGTTCGGGTTCGTCCTCTGAGGGGTCGCCAATGACGATGGTTTCCTGCTCGTCGTAGTTGCTCACGAGCGACGCCATGAACTCGCCATGGCTGTCGCCGATGAATCGATTGAGCTCATAGGCAGCGCGCGACTCTTCGAGCATGAGCATGGCGGCTATGACTTGGGGCACGTCCACAACGTCGATGTCGGCATACTGCGCCTGGCGCACGGCGAGAGTCATCATCTCCGAGAACTGATGGGAGCCCTCGATGGTATAGCGCACGCCTTCGGGCACACGCTCAAGCGAGTCGAGATATTCGCCTACTGAGGTCGAGAACTCCTCGGGGTCGACGTTGATGTCGAGCAAGGAGTCCTGAAACTGCTCCTGACGGCTTACCGCGAGGAGCACGTGTTCGGGCGTAACGAGCTCGTGGCGCCACGTGTCGCACGACTCAATGGCCATGCGTATGGCGGCTGAAGTACTATTGCTATTTTTCAAAGTTTCTGCTTGTTTTGTTCGATGTTAAAAACAATGGGGTTTCAAATGTAGTCCTTTTGCATTGCAAAGGGGTCCTTTTGGTGTGTAAAAGGAGTCCTTTTGGAGGGCAAAACGAGTCCTTTTGGAGGGCAAAAGGGGTCCTTTTGCAAACCATGTATAAAACCATGGGGCTGCAGAGGCTGCACGGCTGCCTATTCGGGCTTGCATTCCAGTCGCAACGGGAAGTTCTGCTCGCGTGCCAGCATGGTGGCTTTGCGCACGCGCGAGGTGGCTATGTCGTAGCTGTACACGCCCACTACGGCACTGCCCCGTTCGTGAACGTCGAGCATGAGAGCCTCCGCCTCCGACGGGGTTTTATAGAATATGGAATGTAATATGTGTACGACAAACTCCATGGTGGTGAAGTCGTCGTTGTAGATTATGACCTTGTAGCGACGCGGTTCGCGCAGGTCGACATTGGTGCGATTGCGCACTGAAGTTTGTTGTTTTGCCATAATAGTACAAACTTACAACAAAAAAATAAGAAAAAAGAACAATTTTAGAGATAAAATGATGCAAAATTCTATAAAAAACACTTGTTTGGTATACATTTTTGCTATACCTTTGCAATCACACCTCGAAACAACTAATTATTCATTAACTAAAACACATTTTGGTATGAAAAAGTTAATTTTAATGGCAGTAATGGCGTTAGCAACTGTATCGTCATTCGCACAGCAGGCAGTAGGTACATTCACAATCCAGCCTAAGGTGGGCCTCAACTTGGCTAACTTGACTAATGGTGACGCCGACATCCGCGCAGGCGTAGCAGCTGGCGTTGAATTCGAGTATCAGGTAAGCGACATCTTCAGCCTTTCAGCTGGCGCTCTCTACTCTATGCAGGGATGCAAGAACAGCATCGAAGGTGTTGACGTTACCACTAAGCTCGACTATATCAACGTTCCTATCCTTGCCAACGTTTACGTTGTTAAGGGCCTCGCCGTTAAGCTCGGTCTGCAGCCTGGCTTCAACGTATCACACAAGCTTTCTGTTGATAAGGGTAGCACAAGTGGCTCAACCGACATTCCTGGCGTAAAGAGCGTTGACCTCTCTATTCCTGTAGGTCTCTCTTACGAGTACAGCAACTTCGTATTCGACGCACGCTACAACTTCGGCGTAACCAAGGTTGCTGACAACGCTGACTCAAAGAACAGCGTATTCCAGTTCACACTGGGCTACAAGTTCGCTTTGTAAAAACTCACAAACTATACGCCCCCAACTGGGGCTGAAAGACCATAGCCCAGGGCCGCTCGGCTCTGGGCTATATTGTATGAATAATATTGCATCCCCTATTGTCAATCATTGTCAACATTGTCAACATTGTCGTTCTAAAAAACAAGGGGCTTGATAATTTTGTATTTAACGACAATAGTGACAATGATTGACAATATTATAAATCGTGTGTGCAATGGACAAAGTGCGACAATATGATATTATGAGGATAAAATGTATACTTATATGTTTTCAGTATCCAATATTTTTGTATCTTTGTTATTTATAATCAACAAAATCTACTAACAATTTTATAGTTATGATAAACATTAATGAATGTAAGGCTCATATGTATGACATAATAGGTGCTATATATGAAGTTCGTAAAGAAATGGGGGTGGGTCTTAATGAAAACTGTTATCAAGAAGCATTTGAGATGCAATTAACTGAAATGAATATTGTATATGAGCGAGAAAAGGCTTTTAACCCACATTTTCATGGTAAAAAACTGAAATCTTCTTTTCGTTTGGATTTTTTATGTAAAGAGAATGTTATTGTGGAATGTAAGGCTGTCTCAATACTTAATGAAAATCATCGAGCACAATTATTCAATTATATGCATCTTCTGAAATTTCGTTGTGGTATTCTGGTTAATTTTGCTCCAAGACATCTTGAGCTTGAGCGTTATTTATACGATGAAGATAAAGACGAAATATTGAATATTTATGGCAATCCTATCTGAATAACAGGTTATTTTAAAGACAACTGTCTCTCTTTTTTTATTTAACGACAATACTGACAATGATTGACAATATTATAAAATATAAATGTGTACAACGGACAATCTTGCATATCATATTGTTGAACATTGTCAATATTGTCGTTCAAACAACAAGTTATTAATCTTTAGTGTCTGTACTACCCTAGAAAAAGTTGAATGGATTTGTACTGTAAGCCTGAGGTTGGT
>ERZ1034687.389-NODE-389-length-27894-cov-19.598154_pt1 | contig 27894 bp, 48 predicted proteins | sample MGYA00520704_ERZ1034687 | MGnify/ENA primary metagenome ERZ1034687 (study PRJEB33766, sample SAMN09781762) | gut metagenome | biome: gut microbiome | host: Homo sapiens | place: Madagascar | study: EMG produced TPA metagenomics assembly of the PRJNA485056 data... | reverse complement strand
CAAGTTGTTTTACTTTTTTATCAAGTTGTTCATCTATATCATCTTGTTCTAGAATATCCGGATCTAAAGAACTTTGTTCTGTTTCACGTTTTATCCTATCGTAATCTATTTCTTTCTTAGCTTGATTTATTAAGTCTTCATCCTATTTACTTTTTTCATCAATAAGAGCGTTAAAGTTTTTTAATTCTTCAGTATAAGTCTAATAAGATTGTCTTAATTTATCTATAACAGGTTTATATAGATTATATTTATCTTTTAGATGATCGGGTACTTCGTTTTCTTCAATATTTTCTACATAAAGATCTACTACGTTTGAAAAATCATCTTTTATACCAGCTAATTTTTTCTTCTATTCGTTTACAAGACCGCTTACAGTATTACTATCAATAATAGCTCTAACAGCATTTTGTACTGTTTTTAATTCATCTTCTTTTGAATTTATAATACCTAAGTCTTTTAATATATTTTTAAATTCACTATTGTTTCTAACAAAATTTGTAGCCTATAATAATTCTATATCTTTATCTATATATTCGTCTTCAACCAAATCTCCTTTAAATCTTTTCATTTCTTTAAGACTTTCCATCATCTTAAATACGTCTCCACCTCGATTTAATTTTTCATTGAAGATTTTAATATGTGCATCATCTTGCGCTTTACTATAATTTTCACCGACAAGTTTTCTTAATACAACATCGTTTTTTAATTGATTTTTTAGATATCTAGCTGTAGTAGGATCGTTTTTTCCAAGAAGATTTGATATAGGATTTATTACATGAGATGCATGAAATACTCCACCTGTAGTAAGACCTATATTCATTGCTTTTCTTAATTCAGAATCTCCATTATCAGGATCACCGTAATTTATACCTATATAAGAAGCGATAGCGTCTGCTGCAAGTCCTACGTCATTAAATGCTGACGGAAGATTAAACATACTATTTGTTACAGCATAATCGTCATATTCACCTCTTTGGTATCTAGATTGCAATAAGTTCTGTTGTCCTTCTTCTATGCCTTCCGTAACTCCAACAAACCCTAATTTCTTAATCTGATTACCTAACCATTTTGATGCATGAGAGGCCATTACTTTCTTATATATAGAAGAGGCTTCTTTTGAGAAGATTTTGTTTATAACAGCATCAGACATGGCTGTAGCGTATTTTCCGATTTTTTCAGATATACTTGGTACTTTAACATAAGGTTTTAGTTTTCCTCCGCCTAACGCTTCTTTGATAGCACTTCCTGTATATGTCATATATGGCATTGCCTATATATAATCCATTGTTGAAAGTGTCTCGTTTTCATTATATATTTTTGATAAACCTGCCCTACTTTTTTGCTTTAATTGTTCAAATTCAGGATCACCTGTATTTATATTATAAGCTAAAGCTAATCGCAGCTTATCTTCAATATTCATGATATCTTTTGTATCTTTCTATAGACCAGAATTTTTATCTATAAAATCATCAATACTCTTTAAAACTTTATCTGCGTTTATATTTCTGTTACTGTAAAGTTCATTTACAATCCTTGATACATACGCATCAGCTACTTCTGCTTGTGTTTCAACTTTTCTTGTTTGAGTAGATAAATACAAACCAGCTCCCTATGTAGTGAAAGCAGCTGTTTTTAATAATCCAGATAAAAGTTTTCCCTTTCCACCAGGTCCTATAACGGTTTCTGCGGCATTAGCTAATCCTCCAGCTATTCTATCAGCACTGGATAAAAGTAAAAAGGTTTCCATATCAGCAAAAGAAGATCCGGTTTCTGCTATACTATATGCCCATCTTGTAGGATCTAATATTTCAAATATACTTCCACCTGTTTCTGATTCCTAAATTTCATTATAGTGTTTATCTATTTTTCTAGGATCAAATAACCAGTTTCCATTCTTTGTTATATTAGTTGTTCTTAAAACTTGTGCTGAACGTTCATCAAACAATCGATCATATTCTTTTTTAGAAGCATTGAGATCATTTCTCTTGTTTTGTATATACGAACTTAGATTACCTAAATGTTTATCTGCGCCATCAAAGAATTTAGATTTATCATATTCATCGTCAACAGAGTTTCTAAGCATGCTTCTCGTTAAAGCCCATTTATCTTCTCCAAAAAGATTATATGCCTCCAATCCAGCATTCTTAATCATATTTTTTACAGAAGATATATTTGACATTACGTAGTTAGCAGCATTGTCCAACGCAGCTCTAAACGTTCCAGATTTGTCAACAGTGTATGGGTCTCCTGCAGCTTTATATTTCATATTTTCAAAAAATCCCATATCGGACATATCCGTAAACGTATTTAAAAACACATCCGATCTCTTCCAATTATCCTTTATATAATCCTCTTTACTTTTGATTTTTGTAGCAAGAATGTTTATTTCTTGTTTTAATTCGTCCACTCCATTTGGATCAATTTTATATTGAACGGATAATTGATCTTGTAGTTTTTTATATTTATCCAATAAATCTATATACTGTTGAGCTGTATTAATATCGTTTATAGCAGAAGTAACATCATATAATGAAGTCTCTTCGCTTGATTTCTATGATTCGTATTTACGCTCCCACCATTTTCTCCAAGGATCTATTGGATTTTTTGCAGCTGTAATAAGTCTATCCCAAAAAGTACTACCTTTGTCTTCTGTATTATCATCACTACCACCAAAGATTTTATCAAAAATACCTTCTTCTTCAGATTTGGTGACTATTTCTCCATTTTCGTCAATATCTGGATATAGATTATACTTCTCAGAATAATCTAATTCAGGTGCTTCGTCTGATGATACTGTATTAAACATACCAGTATTAGCTGGAGTAGAAACTGCATCATAATACTTTTGTGATGCTTCAAGTACTCCTTGACGCAGTTTCATTCCTTCGCTATATACAGGATTTATATTAAACTTACTTTTTTGTGTTTTAGCTCCTGTTTTTCTCATATTATTGTCTCATTAAAGATGACGCTTCTGCATTAATCGTTTCACCGTATGCATTATTGCTTCCAAATTCAGATTTATTCATTCTATTATTCAAATCTCTCCAGAAGAATCCACCGTTATTTTGCACAGTTCTGATCATAGGTATAGTATAATACGTATTTGTATATTCTGAAGAATCAGAATTTTTACTAACTTTAGATTTATAATCGTATATACCGAGACCTAATTTTGCAGCAACATCTCTGTGATTTTTATAACCATATTTTTCACAGAATCTATTAAACTGACTGCTTGTAATACTAATATTACCAGAAACATCAGTCATCATTCCAGTCATTTCTTTTTTAGGAATCATTGCTGTACTTATATCAGATCTAACCAAATATCCATCTCCAGAACTATTGCTTCTTAACCATCTATCAAACTTTCTCTGAAGAGTATCATATTTATATGCCATTGTTCCTGTAACATTTGCATGTCTTAATGGAGCGTATCTAAGTGATTTATCATTCAAAGTAACTCTTCTATATTTATTGGTTGTTCCAGGCATTGTAGTTAATTCATTATTATTTGCCATTATATCCATCCACATACTGTGTTCTTCTTTATTTCCAGAAGTAACTGGAACAGATAGTGTATTATATAAATCTTTAGCATTTTTCATTAACTGTTGACCATATGAACCGGATCCATGTACTCGCTTAGCGTTTGTAGAATTAGAATACATATATGCATTTACAAACCTGTCTGTGGGAGTAACAATACCATTATCACTTACTTCAATTATTCCGTTTTTAACAAGTTGTTCTGGTGACCATTTTTCAGAACCCTTCCACCATTTTAAGTGAGCTAATGCTTCTTTCTTATCTTTTTCGGTTTTTGCTTGTTGTACTCTATTGGCCCAATATTTCTGTATATTTAACATTGATTTAACCATATTAGCTCCATTTAATGTTTTATCAATAAAGCTTTTATTGGCATTATACATAAATCTATCGCTGTATTGCAACATTCCTTGTTTCTATTGATCACCGTGTTGTAAAGCATACATTCTTCTCTAAGCTCCTTCATCGAGCTGTGATTTATATCTCTACAAAGCAAATGGATCAGCTTCATACTTCTTAGCCTTAAGTTGTTCTATATTAGCTTGAGCTACTCTTTCGTTTAACAACTCACCAGCTTTAGTATTTAATTGGTCTTCTGAAAGTTGTGGATAAGCTTGCTTTAACTAATTCTTTATTTGATACATTTCATATTCACCTCTTGGTGTTTTAACAAAACCTTGCGCATTTGTTTGAGCTATATTCTTAAGATCATCCATATCAAGAGCATATACTCTATTTCCACCTTCCATTCCTTTGTATAATCTTTCAGCATTATCATACCAACTATGCGTAACACTATTGAGATCTTTATAAATATCAGGAGATGAAGCAGCAAATACACCATCATTAGCTGTATCCCAGTTTTCAAAATCAGAAACACGTCTTTTTTTATTTAACCAGTGTTGGTATTCATCACTATACTCCCCTTTAGCCTTAAGTTCCATTAATACCTTTTGGTATTGTAAAGCGTTTGCAGCAGAAGCTTTTAATCTAGACAAAAGACCATAATCAACGTTATTAAGAGTATTTGCTATCATAGCTCTTCCTTCTTGACTTCTCATCAAATTAGGACCATATTTCTCCATTAGTTCTTTAATAGGCTATTGTGTAGCAGCATACCATGACTAATTATCTTTACTAATAGGACTATAGAAATCTCCATATTCTTTTTTGAACTACTTCATTTCTTCCTATTGTCTAATATAGTCCTCACGCATAGCGTTTACATAATTCTACTGCGCCTATAATACCATATTTATAGTAGTAGGATTAAAGACTTCTTGAGTCTCTAATCCTATTGGTTGTTCTTTTCCTAATAGTACCATAATGATTATTTTTTCATTCCGTATCTAAAAAACGACCTCCAATCTGAAGGAAATTTAAACGACAATCCTGCGCTGTAATTAGGATGTAAGAAATTATACCAATCGTCTGAAACTAAAGATGTTTTAGGATAATATTCAGATTCTTCTGTTTTTCCTTCTATTTTAGAATTGTTATTACTTTGTAATGGATCAGGATTATCATACATTCTAAGCCATTTGTTTTGTATAGCAAGAGCTCTATCTGATTGCATTTTATCAAACATATGTTTTGCAAAAGCACTATATACACTGGCTTTAGAATTATCAGCAGTCTCCATTCCTCTAAGTCTATTAGCATAAGATGCAGCAAGTTGATCATTATATGCAGCTTGACTCTGTTGCATTCTAGCAGCTTCCTGTCCACCTGCCTGTATTGCAGACTGTGCCCAAGCTTGTCTATATTTATTCATCATATCTTGAGCTTTTGTGTATGCTGCCGATCTATTATTCATAAGACCTATTCCCAACGCTGTATTAGCTGCAGCTCTTTGTCCTGCACTTAATGCACCGGAATTATTATTAATATATAATCCTTGTCTGTAAGCGTCTCTAGCAGCATTTAATTCAGGTTGTACATCATAATACATAGAAGCCAATGCATTTAAACCAGGTTGAATATACTGATTTGGAATAAATGATTGTTTAGCAGTCGGAACTGCATTTTTATATGTATTGTATCTCTTATTTGCAATACCTAAATTAAACAAATATGGTAAATATTGTAACGCTTCCTTTCCATCAGCGTATCCTCTTTTACCACAATTATACTGTGGCTAACCATACATACCTTCTATTTGATGCTGCATCTATTGTCTATCTGTAAACTGTTTAGCAGCCATAAGATGTGGTTGTTTTGCTTTTCTTAAATTAAACATATTTATCTCCTTTGTTTTTTGTGAAGCGTTACTATTCTATATAGCTCTTTCTTTTTTATTTATTTCTTCAATTACAGCTGTATGAGGAGCTACCTCTCTTGCAAACGTATCCCCTGTATTCCAATCAATATCGTTGCCAGCTATTGTTATATTGTCTCCTTCTTTAGCAGAAGATGGTACATTATCTACACCTACTTTTCCTTCTTTTACGATAGAAGCTGTACCATTATCGTAATCTATCTACGATTCACCTTTACCTACCCAAGAACCTTGTTCTCCAAACTATTTACCTTCTGGTGTCCATACTTGTCTATATATATTACTATTCTTAGACAAAGCATTACTTGGATTAAATCCTCTATCGGCATTTAACATTCCATAACCATCATAGTTGTTTTGATAGAACTTATTTCTCAATCCTTGTGATGATGCTACAGATTCACTTTGTTTATTCTAATCAGCGATACTAAGATTTGTATTATTAACTATTTGTTCTACTCTTCTCTTTCTTGCATTTCCTCCAATTATAGAACCTATTCCGCCAACTAATGCTCCTATACCAGCTCCGATTACATTACCGAGACCTGGAAATATAGATCCAATAGCAAAACCTGTACTAGCACCTTTTACCGTGTTTCCTATTGTATCACTAAGATTCTAAGCACCGGCATATTTCATTTCTTGACCGTAGTTAACACCGCCAATTCTCTCAAAACCGACCCCATTTCTATAATCTAATTGTCTTGATGTGGCATCCATCATGTCCGCAGAACTTCTAGTATTACTACCCATAGTAGCAAGACTTTTAGTAAGGTCATATAAACCATATGCAGCTGCTGCATAGTTTGCAGCACTACCTATCGTAGATAGAGTCTTTGCTGTATTCTTAGTACTTTCTTCAAGAGCTGTTTTATAAGCAGCGTTTCCTATTTCATTTGCTGTTGAAAATGTGGCTGTACTTAACGGGTTTGTTGCGAAATGGTTTGCTGCAGCTTTTATATAAGCGTTTGTAGCAGATTTAGTAGCCTAATTAGCCAATTGTTTTCCAAACAATCCTGTGTATGCCGACTTTCCAATCTCTCCAAGCTAAGAACCAAGCATAAGAGAATTAACTCCAGTGCTTAAAGCATTTGGTAATATATTCTATTTCATAGTGTTTATATCTCCAGACAAATCTTCTCCTGGATTATTATATAGTTCTACAGGATTATAATCCCAAGACTAACGACCACTATTAGTATTCTTTTCAGCTAAATTATATCGTGGGAATCTGCTTTGTTTTCTACATTGCAATAATCTTTCTTTTCTACTTAAATTATTCATAGTTAATTATATGATATTCTATATTTTGTTAATATGTGTGATATAGTAGAATCTTTATCTGGATTATTGTCTTTTATAGATTCTAACATATATTTACCTTTTATTCTATTTCCATACCCTTCGTCTGTATTATACCTAGGTAATGCATATTTTATATTGCCTTCTCTATCTGTTGTTTCTAACTCAGAAGAATCATTTATTTCAACATCACATAAATCAGTGCTTATCTTTAATTCTTTAAGGTTAAAATAACTTTCTTGACCTACATTTGAATTATATTCATAATTAACATTTCGTTTGTTTGTTACAATCTACTAATTGTCAAATGTTTTTGTAATAGACGGATTGTTATTTACTACAAACTATATATATGTTGGAGAAAGATATACAAGATTTCCATTACAGCCATATGAGTATATGGTACTAAGCCCTGATTTAGGATCACTCATATTTATATTACCTGTTTTGATACTTATACAATCTTTATCATACTATAATATATTAGAAAACTTCAAATAATATAAACCAACAGGTATATTGTATTTTATATTAATCACTAAAGCTGCATCGTTGTTATCTATTGGAGAAGGAATAGTACCAAATAATAATTCTTTATGTTTTTGGTCATACGCTAAAGATGGGTTTTTATCATCTTTATAATTATACATTATACTCTTAATATTTTTAACATCGGTATAATCTATAACCGAGTTTTCAGCAAATGCGGCTATACATTTATTGTAATAATCAAACCAGAATAATCCATTCTCAGTATTTACTTTACACATATCGTATTGTCGCATACCATAATTAGTAGATATATAATCCACTCTCTGTAATACATCGCCTTGTCCAAGCTGAATAACATTGCTATTCTTATCTGATATAAGAGATCTTTCATTAACAGATAACTTAGCAATAGCGTTCTTTTGCCACATATAAAGAGCATCTTTGAACGTATATAAATCTGTTATAGGTCCAAACTTAGAGTTACAATCAATAAAATTAATAGGTTTAAATATCTACCAACTATCAATGTTTTCTCCATTTGTTTTCAGATTAGAATAGAATATTCTTTGATTATACACATTAATACTTTTATCTAAAGGTTGTGTATTAAACATACTACAACTAGTATTATTATCGGAATATATAGAGTTATACTGTCTAATAGGTCTTTCTTGTGTTGTAATACCTGTTATTTCTCCAGGCTCTAGTTGAAGATTTTTACTGCTTGTATTTCTCTTATTGTGTCCGTAATCAAATCTCCAATTTATCTTACTCTCCATCGGTATGTAGTATATAATCTATGCTGATTGTAACGAGTTTCTAAAATCATTAAAGTCATATGTTTTAAACTATCCGTATAATTCTTGTACATCAACATATGTGTCTCCATCAAACACTATGTTTTTAGATTCGCCGCCATTCTCGCCAACATATACATAATTTCCAAAACCATAATATATATCATACTGATGCTCTTCTTCTGTTGTTCCTGAGAATTGTTTAACAGTATGTTGTATATTACATAACATTGTGCCAAACGGTACAATGTTATTTATATTTGTAGACCCACTTGTTTGATTTAATAAGAAGTAATTATTAAGAGTGTCTTTAAAAATAGTCTTTTTGTCTTCATCTAATATGGTCATATCTAACACAGTTAAGAAACAAGGACCACCTGGACCAATTGCGCCTCTTGCAGATAACCTACGGTTTGTATTGCCGTCTTTTCCAGTACCAACATTAGTAAATTCTCCTACATTTCCCCAATAACCTCCAGTAAAACCATAATCTCTTTCTGATGATTCTGTAGAACCTACGGGATAATCGTATTTTCCACTACAAACCCAATTTAAATAAGAATATTCTGATATACTTGTTACATAAGTTTTATATTTCTTAGTAGCAGATATCATCACTACTCCGCTTTTATTATAATTAGCGAATCCGTCACTCCATAATGCGTTTTTACCATCGGCAATGAATTGTATTTTATATTTATCGTTATGTATGTTAATATCAACAAATTGATTATCGCTGTCAATTTTTTTTAACGTTTTATATGAATCACAAAGAGGTATTGTAAAATCAATTGACGATTTATATTTCTTATTTAAATCAAATACATTTTTGTTTATGGTTATATAGACATTTGATTGTTGTAAATCTTTACCTCCACCTCCAACATGTGAGAAATCTATACGATGTTTATAGTATCCACTCAACGCACCGTTCGTAGAATAATTTACACCGGTGCTATTATCTCCTTGATTTATAAACGTTCTATCACCTTCATTCATTTCAGAAAGTTCTGTAGAAATATGTTTTACACAATCAACAATACTTGAAATAGTTTTCACATTACCTCCGTTCATATAACATTGAGTAAGAATATTACAATCACTACTCTTAATATCGTTTATTACATCTTTGTTATATATATAATATTCTGGACAAAAGCATTGGAATAACTATTTTTTCTATGTAGATCTATCTAAATAAAATCCGTCATTGTTTTTATACTCCAAATCTTGTGTCTTTGCATCTCTTGAAGCAAGAAGATAGTTTTCTCTATTTATCCACTCAGCTATTCGCATAGGCTAAGTTGAAATAAAACCGGTAGGGTAATACGGAGAGAATGTTCCATCAGGTAATGTTTGTCTAACAGGCTTACTTAATACAACTTGATACAAGTTTCTAGTATTACTATTATTCTTCTCACATCTTACTATTTCGTATCCTACAATATTATAATCCTTTAATTCCTTAGGAATGTTTACTGTAAACTCCAAACCTAATTGTAAAGAAAATATGTCATTATTATTAGTTAAGTTAGTTGGTTTATACGTAAGTCCACTTATAGTTCCGATCTGTTTACCTTTCGCATCGTATGCATTACCAAATGTATCAAATATAGATGGGGTTTTTATATCACCAATATACCATACATTTGTTCTATTTCCATATTTATTATAAAATACAATACCGTATCTATATACTTCATCTCTTTTTAACGATCTCATCATACTAGATACAGCTATATTATCAAATCCGCCTTTAGTATTTTTTATATTTATATACTTATCATCTAAATATGTGTCGTTTATATTGTTTAATTCGTATAATAAAAGAGCTGGATCAGTATTAGTATTGTTTTTTTTAATATAGAAAGACGTATGTAGTGGTATCTGTTCTATATTCGTATTAATATTCAAATTCTCATCTACACTACAAGAAGGTATTGGAATTAATACAAATTTATACTCTATACACGTGCCAGTTCCGCCCAAATACTGTACATTCTTAACTTCATTAATAGTAGCAGGTTTTGTTAAACAATAGGTATGATAAATTATATTAGACGTATTATTTATATTACTGTACTACAAATCTGACGATGAATTACTGATAGTACTATTAAAAGAATATCGCTTTGTTTTATAACCGTCTACTATATTATCATCTGATATTTCTATAATAGTAGTATCTTTTATATCTCCACAAAACAAATAATTCTAATTACTTTCAATAACCTTGGGTTGAATTGCTAATCCAGATAAAGAATTAAATTCATCTAATGATAATGACTAAACACCTTCATTTTTAACATCATCGTATACAAACTTTTCGCTAAATTTTCCATCAAAGCATAAAGTTATCTCGGCATCTTTATTTGCTTTAATGTAGCTTATTCTGTATATCTATATTCTATCAAATAATACAGCAGCTTTATTTAATATGTCTTGTTTAATATTCAGTTTAAATCCTACGTTTGTATTCGTATCCTCAGAACAACCTGTATCTTTTGTCTTATCTGAATTTATTACCTATATTTTATTTGTTAACGGAGCAAGCTTACTGACAATACCGTGTTTTTTATAAAAACGATACGTATATTGTACCTGTTGAGTTTTTAGGTTTCCACTGATTTTATCAGCTATAATTAGTTTATCATATGGAAAAAAACTATTAGACGCTATATTATCTATATCTATACATAAAGAATTTGTTTCTCTTATGTTTTTAATATATTCTTTATCTGCTACATTTATACATAACAGTTTAGTTTCTTCTGTAGCTATGTATAAGTTTATAATATCTTCTTGTTCAGTGTTTAATACTGCAGATATATTTTTTAAATCTTTAGGTAATTTTGTATAAAACAGTATTTCTATCTTCTTATCATTACCTGTATCTGGTATTAATTGTCCTACTATCAATATAGGAGTTTTTTCATCAATATAGTTTTTATATAATATAATACTAGTATCGTTTGATGTAAGTATTTTGTATATATAGTTTTCTTTTATTGAAAGATAATTGTATTCTTGAGGTGTAGGATCTATTTGAGGTGTAAAATCAGCTGTTAAATAATATTGGTATTCTCCTACCTATACTGGAGCTAATATATTTTCCTTCTAATTAGAATATGTTTCATCAAACGTAGTATTATCGTATTTAACAGTAGATACTCTAGTATTTATAGCCATAGTATACTGTTCATTTTTCATATTAATATAACTAGTGTCAGTATTCATTCCACCAGAAAATGTATTTACATGTACGTTCTAATTAGTAGCCATAATAATAATCGTTATAAATAGACTGTTGTTTACCTATATTACCATAGAACGTTTCGTCTCCGTCCCAATCTGGTATTAATTTATTCCAGTCTCGTTTAATATTCTACATATCTCCTTCAGTGGGCATCATTGCTTCAGCATAGGCTTGAGATCTATAAAAAGCCCATTGTGTTCGTATATGATTGTACACCATAGCGTTGTTATTAACACCTTTACCTCCAAGTTTACCTTTTAAGAACTTAGGGAAATTTAATTTCATAACAACATACCAATATACAGCTTCTTGATATGAAGCTAAATCTGGTATTAACGGATACCCTCTTTCATCTGTAGCAATTGCTTTATATGCTATCTTTATATATCCGTCTTTCATATTAGTAACAATCCATCCCGGTTTTATAAAATACTCAGGTTTATTTATATACTTATCTTGAAAAACCCTATTCAAATATTTTACACCATTTACCGTGATCATCTATTGCTAAGCTGTCGGATATTTATATTTCGTATCTGGTGTATCTTTCTTCTAAGATCTATCAACAGTAAGATTTGCAGGATCTGAATAATCTTCAGTATCATTTTTCTTCTTTGTTTCCGGATTACTTTTAAACATTCCTGTAGCAGTACTCATTGGTACCCACTATCCTTTTTCTGTCTTACTGTATGCTAATCCGTCTATGTTTACTAAATCTGAAGGAAGAGGTATCTGATAATCTTGTATCTTAAATATAGGTACTCCATCACTACCAGACTCTCTCTATATATACTACATAGGAGCACCTATTTTATCAATAGCTTCAAATATCCATTCTCGTATATCTGATATTCGCTATCTGACTTCTGAAGAGTCTAAATCAGCCATTATCTTAGCTATGACCGATTCACATTTAGTATATTTGTATATCATTTATGTCAATATAATCGTGTTTGTTAAATATTAGTTGAGCTAATTTACGTTTATTTGTCCTTACAAGACTTAATTGATATCTATACCTGTCAGGGAATGTTTGTGGTATTTTAGACCAATACAAGCGAAATTTATACCCATCTGAGTGTTCATTCAAGTGATATATCTTCTTACCATATTCATTGCTTGATTTATAATCTATAGATAGTGATTTAGCTGTATATGATTTAGGTTTGTATTTACCTATCTGAATGTAACCTAATCCAAAAGGCATTTTAAAGCCTTCTGAGCGCATGAATATGTATTCCAGTATAATTCTGCACATTTCGTCTAATATGCGATTATACGTAATATAATCAAGTTCTATTGGTAATTCTTTATACATATCCCTGAAAGTATATGATTTCTTATTTTTCTGCATCTTGTGGACCATTTGGTTTTACACTAGCTAATGTAGCATTGTTACTATCATCGCTAGGTCTATTTAACATAAATGATAACTCATTCTTTAATATGTTAGTTTTAATATTAGGAATTAACCAAGCAGGTATGATTATATCATCCTCACTTAATTCATCCTCATTATTAGAGTCTTCAGGAAGATCTTCATAAATAGCCTTCACCCAAATATATTTGAGTTTATTATTATCCTATGTACCTTCTATGTATACATAACCGTCTTCATAATATGCGGTAAGTTCGTTATTTGTATATCTCCTGAAATTATGATAATGACGTCTTCCATGATCCATATATTGTATTATACATCCTTTTTGATCATGTACTGCTAATATACTACTATCATTATCATCATATATGTTTTGCAATTTTTCTTTAGTACGCCTAGTAAAGATAGGATTGTCATCATAAGATTGAACATCTTCTAATTCTAAAGGACCAACTTCTCTTATAAACACGTTGTCTACGTAATCTTCTAATTCATCATCGTTTGGAGAAGTTTCTCTTTGTTTATCAAGCCTATCTTTTAATATCATCTACTTATAGGCCCTAATCCATGTTGCTATCTGATGTCTTGACAAATCTTCACTTTCACTAATGTTGTTATTACGTACCATAAGAAGTATATCGTCTATAAGTTCTCTTAGTGAAATATATGTCATAATTATTAATTGTTTGATTCAACTATTCTTACATCGTCGCTTTTAAGTAAGTCGTTAGTATTTACTATCTTATATTTATATTTCTTTACTTTCTTAAAGTCTAATGTAAATAATCGTTTAAAGAAATTCTTTTTATTTTTATATTCTTTAGTACTATATACGTATAAGTACTACGTGTTTTGTACATCTAAACCTATACTAACAGTATCTTTACCTATAGTATAGTATACTTTGGTTAAGTCATTATAATTGATACTATCTGTATATATAGTATCTTTAACTAATATATCCCCCTTAACCCCCTTACTTTTTATAACGTTTATAGTCTAACTTTGAGTTGCTGCAGTATGCAACTGCTTAGGTTTGATTTTTAATTCTTTTCGTACACTATCTAATTTCTGTATAACAGAATCTTTAGAATTCTATAACTATTCTACGGTTAGTTGTAATACACTAGAAGCCTACTAAGAATCGTTAAACAACTCCTAATAGGCTTCCATATTGTTCTAAGCCGTTTTAAGGCTTTCTGAGAGCTTTTTATTTGTTTTGTATGTACTTATACTAAACGTTAATAAAAGCCCAACACAGAGGCTTAAAACAGCCTAAAACAGTGTTTTACGACTAGCCATTATTTTGGTTAATATTTTTGTGGCTATCGTCTTTATCATATTCATTCAAATTTAATTCAACACCAGTATAGGATTCGCCTTTCTTTTTAAGAAATTTACCTAATGCTCGCCAAGGACCGTTTGGATTCAACGTATTTAAATTCTCTAATATAGACCATAGTTCCGTAAGAGTTATAATTACTGTAGCACCTCCAGTAAGTACAAATACGCCGTCGGTACCTAATACATTAAATTCTAACAATCTAGCTAAACCTATGATTGCGAATTCTCCTTTTATCTTATTCCACGTTCCTTTACGGTTTTTATCGCTAGTTATTTTACAATGATATTTTTTAGCGACCTATATACCATATAACATATCCACAAACGTTGCGGCAAAACAACACACAAGCAATCCTATAATTGGAGTGAAATAAGCAGTTAGTACAGCTCCAGCACCTATTAATAATTTACCAAATGTGGTATTTCCACTAATAGAAGAAATAGCTGAACAAATACTCTGCCACACGTGTCCAATAGATTGTCCTAATGTCATTGTATTGTTATATAAATTTGTTCTTTATTATTGGCTTTACTTAGTATCTAATATAACTTTTTATAAGTATCTTTAGATTCAAGTACTTTTCCTACTACTTTGTTTTTACCTACAAGTATACAGCCTTCGGTATCTTTATGTACATTTCCTACATGTATTCTTATCCCAGAAAACCCTGGAACATTATTTAATAACGGCATGAGTTGTTTAAATCTATTACTGTAAGTAATTGTTATTAAATATTTACCAGTAGGAATGGCTGTACTACCGTATACTTTTATTTTACTTATCTGAGACAACTACATTGATTGCGTTAGACCTCTATCTTTATCCTCAAGCGTATCGCAAAAATAAACATCGTCGATATATAATTTACCAATCGTATAATTATCTCTTTTAGCAATTCGTTTAATTAGAAGATTCATTTGGTTTAGCTGTAATGTTTATATTAATTAGGTCTACAGACACATTACTTAATTTTATATGTACTCTTTGTAAATTCGGACTTATTTGTAACTAAATTATATTAGCATCAACTACATAATTTGCGTTTACAATAATAAATTTGTTTTTTACATATACGTATCCGTCTATATCAGATCCTTTTAGATATGAACTCAATATGGTTGTTTTTTCAGTATCTATAAGATTGTTTCCGTTTATAACTACTTTAGTTATACCAACATATCTTGTAGTCAAATGTATAACAACATTATCAGTAACGTTATCATAATTTACATCAATATATTGATCATTTAATGTAAAATCACTCTTCACAATGCGATCATCAATAGTCATGATAGCTCTGATAATAATATATCCTTCATCCAACCATATAGTACCGTTAATAGATCCACCATTTTTTATAGATGTAGGTAATGTTGTCTTTTTATTATCTATATTTTCACCAAGAATTAATATAGTGTGTTCGTTAGCATCATCTAAATCTATTATAATACTACTGCTGGATTCCTCACTATCTTTAGTAAGTGTAAATACTTCACCTTTATCTATAGTAAACGTTCTGGTATTATTCATATTCCATCCGTATTCATATAACTATACTACGAATATTATTTTATATACACCTGTGTATCTTTGTTCTTGTGCAGGAAAATATGCTTCTACTCTATTCTATTCTTCTAATACCTTCACAGGAGCTCTAAAGCCATTTGGCTCATTTTCAAACGGAGTTGAATATACACCAAAACCATTATATCCAGGAAACCAATGAGGATCTGTAAAACAAGTGTTATTCGGCATTACGTTGTATGAACAACACCCACAACAATTCATAGAATACTGAGTAGGAGTATAGAACTAAGGATATTTACTTTTTTCAACATCTTCGACTCTTACAAAATAACAACAGATAGATTTTATGTTTATTGAATCCCACTAACCTAATTCAGATAATGTAGCACGAACTTGTATGTCGTTTCCTATTCTTATATATTTCATATAGTTCGTAAATAAAAAAAGCTAAGATGGGCTTTGCCCACCCTAGCTTTATATTGTTAATTAGTCTTCCTTCTTATAAGTAGTCTCAGGAGTCTTTACATCAGCTGCAAAAGCATTGAGTAAAGCTGAAAGTGTCTTAGCACTTAGTTCAGCAGCAGCACCTGTCTTAACAAATACTTCGAGAGTCTGCTTTGTACGACGTGTGAGGTCGTCAGCAGAACGATACGAGTTCTCAAACTCGAGAGTATAAGCATCGTAATTAACAGAAAGGTCTACCTGCATTTCAGGCTTGATGATAGGCCAAGTACAGCAGCCACGGTTGAGGATTCCCTCATAACCCATAGCCTGTGCCTCATGATCACGAACAAGCTTAGCTTCAGCAGGATATATTACACCATTTTTCTTGGTCAACGTAACGCCTGTTGGGAAATACTTGTTGTTAGAAGCGAATGCAGCAGCATCAGGATTTGTATAATAAATATTTGCTGTAAAGCGAACCTTGTTAGCTACATTGATTGTATCTACACTATTATCATCATCATAAGGCATAGCTTTAAGAATAACCTTAGAATCATTTGTAGATGCTATTACACGAGCACGCTTCCACTGCTTGTTGATAAGGTTAGCGATACCTGTAGCGATTGTTTCAGTACTGTCATTCTTCTTAGTAACATATTCATAAGACTCTGTCCACTTACGGAAACGAGTAGGCATATCCTTGAAAGTAAGACGTACAATAATACGCTTGCCACCCTGTGCAAAAGAAGCAAAAACATCAGGATTAAGGCTTGTGAAGTCGATCTCTACAGTATCCTCTGCTTCAACTGCAGCAGCTGTATACTTGCTATAATCAAGAACAGAGTAAGACTTAAGATCTTCCTTCTTGATAACGTTGGACCACTTAATTACCGGTACGTATTTGCGAGCACCAGTCTTATCAATCTTTACTGTATTCTTAGATGTAATAAGACCGATCTTAATGCGATTAAGACCGTCTGCAGAATCAGCATATGCGCTATTGTCTACGTCAAATACAATAAATTCTCCAGCGTGAGCGTTGGCTTTATCAGTAGCACTTTCGAGCGGTGCTTCTTTAGTAGGCTTGTAAATCACAGCACCAGCTAAATTACTTACAAGCACGGTATTTACATATGTAATCATATTTTATATTTTTAATTTTTTCTACTCCCCCTATATGGTTAATACTAGACCTAACTAGCTGGGGTTTCCACGTTAAAATTATTCTTGAGTATTCACTTCATTATTGATTGTCTGATATCTTTGCTGTTGAGGTATTTGGCTTTCTATATACATCTAGGCAGCTATTTTGATTATTTCAGGCAATACTATCTCGGGGAATTCTGAATACTCTTCTTTACCATAATTTTCCTCGAGAGATATTTTATTAGGCACTCTTAAGTATCCAAGAGTGTATTTCGATATTTTATAATTCTTATCTGTTAATAACTTACATCCATTTGTTGTTTTAACACGTAAAGGTCTTGCTTTGTTGTGTTTATAATGAAAGTCAGTTAAAGAATTATTAACACGATACATAAAACTATCAGCAGTACATTCAAAAACACAAGTATTCATAAGGTTATTATTCTGATTATCAGAAATAATAACATCTTCATTTAATGCAAACATAAAAGGTTTTTGATTAAACTTTTCATCTTTGTAAGATACTTCATATGAATCATAGCTTGGATTACTGCTATCTATTGTAAATTTATCAAAATCTACTGTAGAATAAAGATTTATAAGATCATTAGTACGTTTTTCTGTCTATTCATAAGAAGTATAATGAGGAGCGTTTCCATTAAATCTGGTCTTGACAAACTTTGATACAGCTTGGTTTAACCAGTATAAAGAATCACTAGTAAGAGGTTTATTTAATGTATCGTCTATTTTGTTTATTTCTAACTCAAATCCAATTAGAATATCTAAATTAGTCATCATTATCCTCCTTATCTTCTTTATCTTTATTATCACGTTGTTTAGCTTTTTCCTTAGCAGCATTTCTCGCTAAAGAAACTTTATATCTATAATTAAAGAACAGTTCTACAGCGCCGCTTACAAGATCTTCAAAACAATCTGATGGCAATTCACATGGCTTAGGATTGTCACCTAATATTGTAAATTCACTTGGTTTTTCAATATAGTCTATTGTGATAGCAGTAGGTTCGAGTCCATCCATAGCTTTTATTATAATTTTATTATCATTAACAATAGCTATCAATGGTTTTCTAATAATCCTATGTCTATCGAAATATCCATTTTGTATATCTTGAATTGTTTTGATATCTACAAGCTCGTTAGGTTGATTAAAAGCACCAAAATGTGTAAAAGAAGTTATATACATAAAGTATTTATCAGGAAGCTTAGCTCCTGGTAAACTATATGTAGTGATCATATTTACTTGAATTCCACAATCTCTTTTTATCAAAGACTTCAAATAATCTCTAATCTTGCTAGCAGTATACGTACCATTCTAAAGCTTATCCTAAGTTAAATATAACTATTTTACAAACTATAACTAATATTGATTCAGAAATGAATATATATCTTCTGTATCGAGCTTTCCGACAGTTTGTAAAGATGGATCGAATGTTTGACACCTTCGTTCAAACTCAATCCCTAATTGTCTTGTTTCTTCTAGTGTCATTATGCTTCTAAAGATTTAGTTTGTATTTCAGTTGATATTCTCGGATTTTCTACAGATTTGCATGCAAATATAATTGCAAGATTTATTAATTCTTCACATGCTGAATCAGACAATGGTACTTTGTTATCTGTTTTTATATACATAGTCTTATTTGTATCTGTATCTGTGTCAGTAAACATTTTTGGTTTTCTAACATAATACGGACTTACTGTAGCGGCCATATATTTATCTATTTGATTTTTATCAAAACATTTCGGATCCATTATTATATGAACCTAATCATTCTCCAAAAAACATACAGGGTTTTTTATCCACGGCATGTTTGTAGAAGTTTGTCTAAATTTATCAGCAAGTATTGAAGAAATAACCTAAGCTATCTAAGACTATGCTTTGTTTCCGTACAATAAATACGTTTTTATTAAATATAATATATCTTCCGGAGCGTCTACAGTTCTTTCGTTTCTAAATTCTGCAGCTTTAAGGATTGTCTATTTTGGTGGCTATGTGGTAAGTAATTGTTGTATATCAGAAGAAGATTTGATATCTGAGTCTAATACACTTTGTCTAGAATTGTTTCCAGTTACTTTTTGAGCAATTAAAGCAAGCATTGCTTTATCTAATATTGTAGCAGTTTCATATATCGTAAGAGAAGGATATGACGAAGATATATCGGCTTTGTCATATTCAATCATAAATTTTTTATATACATCGTTGTACGTCATATCTTCAGTTTTGTTTTATTATTTATTTTCCATCTAGTTTATAATGGAAAGCTTAAGGTCTTGATTCTTTTTTGCGTCAAGATAAGCAATAGCTTCATTTAATGAATCTGCAAAAAGATCCGTACCGTAATAATACTGAGTCTTTTCCTTACGAATAACTCCCTTTGCAATTGCTTCTTCGAGAATAAACTGAGTATCTTTTGATTTGTTATCTACCCATAAATCGAAGAACTTCTTAGGTTGTTTGTCAATAAGACCAAACAAGGTTGATTCCACAAGTTCATTAGACATTCTTTCTCCGTTAATACCAAACAAACGTAAACACTTACGCATCTGATCGAGAGAAAGTTTATCGAACTCCTTAATTGCATCTCTACGGAGTTTATTGATTCTATTTGCTTCAATAGCTTCAGCTTGACGATTTATCAACAAATAATCTTTACCTGCTGTAAATTTATCTAAAGAAGTAGCTACTCGTTTATGTCCGCTTAAGAATTTGATAATCATAGCTTGACGTGGAATAGAATCGTCCAAAACAACAGTCCTACTACCTACTTTTACGCAAAAGTTAATCCAATAATCACTTGTACGAGCAAGTGTACCTTTTTCATAACCCAAAGCTTTTTCAAAATATTCTTCATCTTCAGGTGTTAAACCTGTATATCTCATCCCTAATCTAGTCCAATAAGGAGCAATATAATCACTACATCCTTTATACTTAAGAAGACCTGCCCAGGGGTTTTTCTTTTTAATCTTTAATTCAACTACCATAATTAATTAGTGTGTTGTGATGTCGTACACCCAGGTACTGTTACCTGGGCTCGAACATCATTATATTGTTTTTTAATATTACGCTCCAACAGAAGTAATGCCGTCATTATTCATTTCAGAATCATCGGCATCACAATAAAGGATACCGCAAGAAAGCGGATTACGAAGCATAATACCTTCTTCACCAAGGAAGTGTACCTGATAACCATCACGGCTATTAGAACGTACTATATTAATATTGTTTGCATAACCCTGTGGAGTTACAGAACCTGCAGTACACCACTGTACAAACTCACGACCCTTACGACATACCTTAACGATATTTGCCTGACCATCACGCTGACCAAGATCAACGAAAAGGAATGTATAAGACATCAATGGTTTACCTGTAAGCGGATGAAGTTTACGGAACATTTCCATATTATCAAACAAAGCGCAGCGCTTAACAGTAAGCTCAATTCCATTTGTCATCTTATATGTTGTAAACTGTCCACCAAGTGTAAGATTCTGACCAGAACCAGTGATGAAGTGTGTATCGATCATCTGGAAGCTAGCTACCTTCTCTTTAAGGATACGATCGAATTCTCTAATCGTTTGTGTTTATTTGGTTCGCTAAACCAAATCTCATTTTGAGCTCTTACTTTCATAAGAGACCAGACTATATCTTCATCCAAATTGGATGTCTACCATATCGGACCCGCTTGAGTCCTACTCCATATCGGATAGTCGTTGAACATTACATCTACATTTCTATGTAGTTATTTTATAACCTTTCATAGATCCACTAGGAATAACCGTGTTTTTATTTCCATATCTACTTATCATTGTGCATAAGCAAGATTTTTTAATATTAAATACTCTACTAGCGTTTTCTAGTCCCAATAGAGTAAATGAATCACCATCTTTACTAAATGTTACAAGAGTTTTAACGACACAAGTAAGACCATTATCATATGCTCGTTTCTTATTTTCTTCTCTTGTAACCCATTCTAAATTTGTAATACTATTATTTAACTTATTACAATCTATATGATCTATAGTTTCATAATGATTCGGGTTTTGAATATATTGATCTGCCAATACTTCATGTACAAGCCTCCTTTTCCAATCTACATTATATCTCATATATCCATTTTTAATTGTAGTAGATACAAATCTCTTTGAGTTTTGATTATATAAACTACCATTTTTATTTATAAAATATCCATCGTGACCTTTAACTTTATCAAACTTTGTTAAATCTAGATCACAAAATGTAGAATCTATTATTTTCTGTACAGGCATTGCGTACTCTTTATTATTTATTCCAATTAGAGTAACTTTACCATCAATATTTTTTATTAGTCTTTTAGTATATCTATCATATATATTTCCATCTATATATACAATATACCTAAATTCAAAACCTCTACATGGTTTATGTAAAGTCTTTGCTGCTGATTTTCTATCGAACATCTATGTATTCGTCATAATATTTTTAATCTAAGTTAATTATTTTAATAGAGTTTCCAGCAATTAAATAGATTTGCTATATAATATTGCTATTATAAGGGGCTAGAAATTAACCCATCTCTCCAGTCAGTGCCATGAACTTACGCTCATTTGTACCAAGGAGGTTATAGCAGAGATCGAAGAGGAAATCTTCAAACAATTCTGCGGTAAGTGTAGTATAATAACGAATGTTTGCAGGAGAAATCTGCTCGAACAGACCAGCAGAAATTGCTACAGGACGTCCGTTTGTTCCCTTCAACGCATACGTACCATCATTGTTACGATTAGACTTCGAGAAAAGAAGAGCCTTCTCTTCACGCTTCTTCCACTCACGAAGAGCCTTCCAATATTGATAATCAGACCACAAATAAGACTTCTTACCTGTTTCAGGATCAGTAAGAGCAATTGCCAATACTGTTGAATAAGCGTCACCAGTGATATCGTATGTCATACGAAGCGTCATAAGGTTATTACGCATCTTAAACGGAGTCTGATAGTTGATGATATCTGCTTCATCGCTATATTCTTCATAAGCAGATCCTACACGATCTACCTGACGACCTGGCTGGAGATATTCACCAGGAATATAAGCTCCTGCAAAACCTTCAGCTACATAGCATTCGTATACCCAAGCATTGCCATCCTGATACGGAGTACCGCTTGTACGTACCTGGAAATTAATATCATCAAATGCAAGAATTGCACCTGGCTTTTTATTCATTAGAGGTCGTTAATCTCTAATCGTCGGATATTGCATTATTACCGACAGCTTTATCTTTCGATAAAGAATTGACTATATCATAATCCGAATCGGATTTCTAGTACTTCGAGTCACTTGACTCTACACCGTGGTCAGCGGTTAGTCGATGAACCTCCACGTATTCAGTGTCAACTTTTAATCCTTTAAATATTCCCTATTTTACGTAAGCTCCTGTGTTTGCATATTTGCATAACATTGCGTTTACATTTTTTGAAGAACATTTAAACTATTTGACTATATTTTTAATACCTATTATAATAAAACTGTTTTTGTTATACACGTTTGTAAAAATATATGCTTTACACGGAATAATTCTACCAGTTTTTTCATCTCTCATATACTTCTAATTTCCAAACCCAATTCTATTATTATACATAGAATAATGTACGTTTTCTAGATTAGTACACCATTCAAGATTATTTATAAAATTGTTTCTTTTATTAAAATCTTTATGATTTATTTGTGGTTTGTTTTCAGGATTTTCTATAAAAGCTTCTGCGACAAGTCTGTGTATTCTATATTCATATCTTTTTCCTTTATCACATAAAGCTACGCGTTCATATCCATCCATTGATAAACGAGGTTTTAAAAATTTATTGGAAACCAATGAATATACTCTTCCATCACTATATATTTCATATAATCCTTCCCAACCTTTTATAGGTTTTACTAATACGCATTCGGCTGCTGATTGTCCATTTTTGTTATTCATAACTCTATAATTTTAATTGTCACTCTGCGGTATAAAATTCTTTAGGAGTTTCCAGCAATTCTCTAGATTTTTCGATATACATTACTGTATAAAGCGGCTCAGCAATTGTGCCAACCGAACCAACGCTCTTCAAGAGCAAGATAGATAGGCTCGCCATTAAGACCAGCTGCATCGTCGATACCAACATTCTTGCCGCCGCACTTAGCCCACATAATGTTTACAGCATGGTCAGAATCAATCATTACAGACCATTCGTATTCACGATTATCAATAATCATTGTTTTGCCAAGACCTCCTGTAATAAGATCAAGTGCTGTAGAAACACCATCGTCCTTTGTTCCGAATACAAGTGAAAGCAAGCCTGATACCTGATGAGGATTTGTAAGCAAAGCGTTAGAAATCATATTTTCATCTACCAAGTCGCTAAAACGCTTTCCGCGATACAACTGGAGATTATTAAGCAAATTGTTATTCATATTATATTTTTAAATTTAACTTGATTGTCAAAAATATCTTGACGTAATATCAATGACTGATTTTGGTTTTTCATCGGCATTGTATGTAGAGTGATTTCTACTAGTATGCCTTAACATCTTTCTAAGTTTCTCTGTTGCGGATGATTCGCCATCACGTTTAGCTGTAGAGATAAAAGAATCGCCTTTCATAGTCATGTATGCAGTAGTAATAAGATTATTAATAAAATTCTCTTGATTATTATAATCTTTTTGGAATTTAGATACTCCATTCTGATCTACATTAAATATATAGTCAATTAACTTACGTCTATCTTCTTTCGGGATCTATACACCACGAATACTTGTTAATGAATTGATTTCATTCATACAAGAATTATAAAACTATTTTGTCTATTCTTCTTGCTGACGTAAAGCTTCTTCTTGCTGTTGCTAAGCATATTCGAGCTCATGTTTTTTGATCATCTTAAGTCTATCAAGAGCGTCTTCAGATTCTTCTTCAAGCATATCTGCATCTTCATAACGAGAGATTTTGTTACGTATCTGTTCATCAGTATAACCACTATACTTAAGAAGTTCTGTTACTACTGCTTTCTAATTAGATTCATCTTCCATATCTATATTATCGTATGAAAGCTGAGTCTGTTGCTTTGAATAAAAGTCTTCAAACTTACCGCCGTTTTTAACATATTCATCGAGTTGTGCTATTCTATCATCAGCATATTGAGGTTTTGAGTTTTGTTTAACTACTTCCCCCATATAGTTTGTAAGATCTTCTACTGTCAAAGGACGATCTTTTTCATCTATATCATCCATATTCCATCCAAACTACTGTCCGATTGCGTCAAAAAGGAGTCCTACTTGTTGTGCTTCTGCTAAATCTTCAGAAGAAGGTGTTTTATCATCTTCAGCAGATTCGTCAGTATTATCCTCAACCGAAGGTTGTTCTGGATTTCCATTCATTTTGTCTAAAACATTTTGTGGAATAACGCTATCATCATCATTATCTGATGGATTGACATCATCCGCATTATCATCCTCAACAGGCTTGTTTACTGTTGGTTCTTTTTCTTCCACAACAACATCTGTAAATTCATTTTGAGTATCCATATCGGAAACAGAATTTGTTTCTTCTGAACTTCCATATACTTCGTTTAATACCGAATCAAATGCTGTTGGATTTGTTGTTTTTTTAGCCATAAATTATTATAATAATTTAATTGTTATACTTATTTTATTCGCTGTTCATTCAGCGTATGTGTTATTTATCAATATTATTTATAATGATTACCAAAAGCTCTAACAAAATTATATACCTCTGCCCCAAGTCTAGTTGTTGGTTTTGGTTTTTTATAAGGTCTTTTGTATCGTTTTTCTGGTTCACGATTTGCCTTTCTTTCAGGCGTTTCATTTTCGTATTTCTTCAAGAAAGCAGGCATATCCGCATTTGCAAAACTGTTCCAAGATTTAACACTGTATGGATTTTGTGAACTTGTACGATTAGTAGTGTTATTAGAAACCTATTGTTGGTTTTTAATAGCTGTTGTTTGAGGTTTATTGGTAGATTGTTTTACAGGACGTTTTGCTGTAATAACTACTTCAGGAAATGTTGTACCGTTATTTCGTGTACCTGTACGCGGCATTGCTTTAATACCAGCTGTATTTTCATATTTAGGTTTTCTAGAAACAATACCTTCGTATCTATTTTTAACATTGTCGTTAAATCTTAAAATACTACCTGCTTTAATCTTATTAATATCTTTAATACCATTTAGTTTTGCAAGTTGTTCAACAGTAATACCATTAGCCTATGCTATTTTACTAAGAGTATCGCCTCGTTTAATCTAATAATATTGATTGCTGTATCTTTTACGTTCCTACTGTTGTTTATTTGCAACATATTGCTATAACTAATTGTAAGCATCTTGTTCCTATTGATTCTATTGTTGAATATCATAAGGAGATTGATAATCGTAAACCTATTGTATATTTTGATCAGGAATCCATCCTGATTGTATAGGAGCATTATCGAAATTATAATAAGGGTTATATATATTCATAATAAATTTATTAATGATTCCACTTACTTGCGTTTAATGCAAATATAGCTCTTTTACGAGTAAGTGGATTTTTAGAGTGTGTTAATTCTTCTGTAGTTTTTCCAGTACGCTTTTTAGTAGCATTAAATTTACCTCTATTCGCTGGGTTTATATGTATTCCAGATTTACCACGATTAAATACAATAGGATTTCCATCAGAATCTAAAAAAGGTTGTGGTTCAAACGGGATTTTTATTTTAGGAGAAACTGGATTGTTTAAATAATCTTGTTGTATTGGTATTTCTACTGTATTTAGTATTTTATTGTTTGGTTCATATATCGGCATTGTGAGCTTTTCATCAACAACTTCTGGTAGTATTTCAAACAACTTACCGTTTTGATCTCTAAACATTTTCATATATTTACCAAGAGTCTTCGCATATTTTATATTATCCAAATATACCTGTGGTGAATCTTTAAAATATGACTTCCCTTCTATATTCTTACGAAGCGCTTTGACATATGCTTCTGGTGTAGTAGCGATAATTGCATTAGGATACATTCTTGTCATCATGTCAACCCATTTTTCTGTAAAATCGTCTACAGATTTATACTTAGTATAACTAGTACCAGGTTTTACTCCACCAAAATTAAATCCTTCTGTTGCTGCTTCAGATGTACCAAATTTACTTTCAGAACCCATTTGTTTCATACCGTAGTCGTAAAAGTTTTCGGCATTTTCAATACCTTTACGACGTATAGCTTTATATAAAGACGGACCTAATGTAGCTACAAAATCGTAATATTTAGATCTATTATCACCTTTACCTTTGTGGAATTCAGGTATATTTATACGTACTGGTTTTTTTTCAGCACGATTGAGATAACGACGAGTAGTTTCATAATTAAAGTATTTTTCTAACTAATCTCTACTTGGTGTATATACGTCACCTGCTTCATTCCAACTACCACCAATAATACCAAGAGGATTGAAATCATTTACATAACCGCTAAAAGCTGACTAATCTGAAAAAGTAGGATGAAACATGGTTTTACCAATATCTGTAAAGTGTGCATCTGGATCTGCAGTCAACATACGTTCTGCAATAAATGGTTGTAGATTATAAAAAGTCTCATAACTATATGTAGGATCATTTAACATCTACATTTCAACCAACGCTGAATCTAAAGGTTTCATTGGAATTTTTGTCCAATCTGAAGCTTTTTTATCGGCAAGTTTGTCCATCCAAGAGTAAAAATCATTGTTCTTCATTGTTGTTTTTATTTAAAGGTATTGCTGCAGGAACAGTTGCTGGTAAATATTTAAAAGCGGTTCTAAACTTACTAAACCATTTTTTTCTAGCAGTTTCGTCTAATCCACGTAATTGTTCAGCATATTCGTAACCATAATCATTTATCTAACTTAAAGCGTTTAAAATAGATTCATCCGATACGTTATCTATATCTTTATTTATAATAGATCGCAATTCGTTTAATGTTGCACGCATTTCATACCAAGCTTCACGAGTACCGTCTATAAACTAACTTCTTCCATTAATATTAGCTAAGTCTGCATAATAAGTACTAACAGGAACTTTTACATAATTAGGGTTTGTTCGTGGTATAAAATCACCAGTAGATAAATTTTCTACTAAATCATCTGTTTTATGAGAAATTGCTTCATGTACAGCACCAAGTCTCGGATGATTTGCATTATAATATATATAACTATTTCCAGTAATTGTGTTAAATTTACCATCAACGTTTACATATTTCCCAGGATTAACATAAATATCGCCGTATTCTACATCTCGATTTAATAATTTATATATGTGATTGGCATAGTTATCAAACCAAGATCCTTTAATTGGATTTAACTTGAATACGTCATCAAAAAGTGGA
>ERZ1034687.375-NODE-375-length-28305-cov-21.534938_pt1 | contig 28305 bp, 38 predicted proteins | sample MGYA00520704_ERZ1034687 | MGnify/ENA primary metagenome ERZ1034687 (study PRJEB33766, sample SAMN09781762) | gut metagenome | biome: gut microbiome | host: Homo sapiens | place: Madagascar | study: EMG produced TPA metagenomics assembly of the PRJNA485056 data... | reverse complement strand
AAAAAGAATAAAATAAAATGGCAATTTTACAAATTAAAGGTCAAACGCAAGGTTCTGGTACAGTTACATTTACAATACCAACAACCGACGAACATTCTACAGTTACATTACCAGCAAAAACTGGTACACTTGCATTAACAAGTGATATTGTAGAAACAGATATTTCTAATCTTGCAACTAAGTCTGAGTTAACAACAGGATTAGAAAAGAAAGCGGAAAAGGTACACACTCATACAGACGCTCAAATTACTGGTTTAAGTGATAAACTTTCTGCAAAATTAGATATAACAACATATACCAGTGATAAATCAACGTTTGCTCTTAAGACAACAGTTAATGCTGAATTGGCTAAAAAAGCTACAACAGAATGGGTTACCACACAGCTTGGAACAAAGTTAGATTCCTCTGATGCATTTACACAAACTGATGCTGATAAATTGTATCTTGGTAAAAGTGCAAAAGCGGCCTCAGCAACTCTAGCAGACAAAGCAACCGTTCTTAATACCGCTCGTACCATTGCAATCGGTGGAGCAGTTACAGGTACAGCAACATCATTTAACGGTTCTAGTAATATCACGATTAATACTACCACAGTTAATGGTGCTAATGTTACAGGTACAGTACCAGCCGCTACAAAGGCTACACAGGATAGTGCAGGACAGCAAATTAATACAACATATATTAAAGATTTGTCTGTTAGTGGTAAAGTAGTAACATTTACAAAGGGTGATGGTTCTACAGGGACAATTACAACACAAGATACAACCTATACTAATATGGTTGGTGCCACATCAGATGTGGCAGGTAAGGCAGGTCTAGTGACAGCTCCATCCGCAGGTGCTCAGGGTAAATATCTTCGTGGTGATGGTACATGGCAAACACCTCCAAATACCGATACAAAGGTATCTCAAACGGTTTCTACTACAGCAGGTGAATATCCAATTCTAACAAAAGATTCAACTGCGGCAACAACTGTTACTACTGGAACAAAGTTTGCTTCTGCAATCACAGCAAACCATTCAACTGGTGTTATTACAGCAAAAGGATTTAAGGGAAGTCTTACAGGAAATGCATCAACTGCAACTAAGGCTACTCAGGATGCTAGTGGTAATGTGATTACTACCACATATGCTACAAAAACAGAAATGAATGCTAAAGCACCATTGGCCAATCCAACATTCACTGGAACGGTTACAATTAGTGGTAGTGGTACATTTAAAGGAAATTTAACTGGTACTGCGGATACAGCAAAATCAGCTAGTGCAGTTGCATGGGCTAATGTAAGTGGTAAACCAGGACTAATTCCTACAAGCGGTAACGCTGGAACAATCACTACATCTGAAACGATTGCAAACCTTCAAACAGTTAACGCATCTTCTCCACGCAGTATGAAAGCATCTTCAGGTGCAACAGTTACATTGCAACAAGGTGGTGCAGAAGCATGGATTACAGTGATTGCATGTGAAGGTGCAGTTACAGTAAATCTTGGCAGTGGTTGGGCATGGAGTGGTTCCGCCCCAACACTAGGTAAAGGTCTTCTCACTTGTGCATGGTACGGAACATTTGGTATCGTTAATTTTATGAAGTGGGGATCATAATAGATTCAGTTAATATAATTTGTAAAAAAAAGGAAAGAATTTAATAAAATGGCTTTAGTACCTAATTATCGTTATAAGGATGTAGATTATAAGTCTGAGTGGGCAGTTCGTAAAGCGATTGCTGAAATTGGTCGTGTTCTTTTCTCCGAAGAACCTCGTGAAGGGCGTAAGGAGTTTTGGGCAAATCTTGGAGTGGAATATTCAGAAATTGAGTATGTTCCACCTGAAGTTCCATTCGATGAAAACAAGCCTCGTAAATTGCAGGAGCTTGAACGTGCATTCCTTGTTTGGCGTCAAAAAGATGCAACACTTATTTCCTCACTTGGATTCCGAATTGACGCCGATGAACGTGCTATGATTGACGTAAATGGTCTTGTTACACTTGCTCAACCTGCTATGTTTATGGATGCACGAAATGAACCTCATCAATTAACAGTCGAACAGCTTAAAACCATTCAGAAAGAAATTATTGAGAGTGGTAACAAGGCGTATGAAGCAAAATGGAAGATTCGTACTCAGATTGAATCTGCAACAAACAACGAAGAACTCAATAAAATTGATGTTGTGTTTACAGAAGTTGATTTTTATGGTCAACCATTAGAAGAAGATAAAGTTACATCACCTGAAAAGAAGGAGTAAAATAGAAAATGTGGGAAACATTCAAACATAATCTATTTCAACTTCTAGTAGGTATTGATCAACTATTAAATGTAATCATCTTTATGTTGATTGGTCATAAGGCATGGTGTGATGAGACGCTTTCTGCACATTGCTGGAGAATTCGTTTAACACACGGTCGAAAGTGGCCATCATGGATTGTGGATCATATCATCTTTTGGGAAAAGGATCATTGCAAAACCGCGTATGAAAGCGAAGTAAATGGAATGCATCTTCATCCATCAGAGCGTAAATAAACTATAAAATTTCACTAGTTTTAAAACTAGTTACAAAAATCCCCAAGAAGTTTATTTTCTTCTTGGGGATTTTATTTTATTATGAAAAGAAATCGTTTTCATCATTGGGTGCGTTGAGAACACCAAGACCAAAACCTGCAACACCCTTAGAGGCAAATTCTGCCATAATTATATTCCTTTCTGTACACGTGGTACAGCGTTAGTTTGTTAGTAACTTAGAATAAACAGCATCCCATGTCATAGTTACCGAAAGATATGGAATGATTATTGTGTTATACTTGGCGCGTTAGTTACGCATAACTAATTGGTTGTGGGTCAAAAACAATAGTAAATGTCTTCCCTACGTCGTATGACGTGAATAACTCTGCCTGTGAGTCATAGCCAAAAATGTCGCTGTATTTGAATGTTGATGTCAAATTCTTTTCAACAACAGTCACTGTTATCTCGCTAAGATAGTCTTTAACTTCTTTGGCGTTTTCCATAAATAAACTTGTGGTGTTTTTATAGCTGGTTAATGCCAGCATTGTACAAGATTTCCCTTTAAAGGTCCAAGATGGCTCTTTACTTATAGAGCCAAAGATACCTAGAAGGTCTTTGGCTTTGGAATACCCATATATGTTGTGGGCGGTACCAACCGTTAGCTTAGTATACCATTCTGTTTTACCCTCTGTAACCATCAGAAGTTCCTTGTTTAGCATTTTGCACCTCCCAAGGAACTTCTTCTACGTAGTAATCTCTTCTTAGAAGAGTACTCATGGTCATAAAACCCAATATTAAGTTTCACCTTTCTTTGCTCTTTCTTACGTCCCATAAGCAACAAGTTTTTCTTCAGCATTAATATAGATTTTCGTCATTATTTTCAACTGCAAATTACTTTAAGTAATTTGCATCTACGCTTAATCTCAATCTAGGGAAAATATTGTATAGAAAATGAATACAAAAAATCCAGTGTAATCAATTTACACTGGATTTTTTTATCGTCTAGCGGTCAAACAAGAAATCTGTTTGGAGGAAAGCGGTCGAGAAAACTTCGGTTCAGTTTGCGAACACCAATCACGTACCTGAAGAGACAGATTCTTACGGAACTCGCTACGGAACCGCTTCACCTTAAGAAGGTTATAGATTCCGTTAAATTCGTACCAATCATCAGAGTACATGATGTTGTACTTAGGAAAGGCATTCAGAAGACGTTGAGCTTCGTGGTAGGAATTCAGTCCCATTTCCTCAGCGTATTCCTTTGCAACCTTACGAGAGAAAAGCATCGAGCGAACACGCAAAATGCGATAATAACGCTTGCGAATTTCTGCGGTCGGTTCGAGATATCCTTCAGCACGGGTAGGAGAACCATAGAACGCGGTGGAGCCATATTCGACTTCCTTAATCTCATTCTTCCCATCGAAGAGAATAGCATAGAAGTAAGAGTCCCATGTATAGTTGCGTTCGATGTCATCCATAAGATACCACATGATATTCTCTCTTTGCTAAGTTAATTAGTAATTCCAAAAAAGCCTATTTCCTTCTTTAAATCTACGCGTGAGTTCATTATCATTTTCATCCGTGATGTAACCAGCGCCCGACCAAATCTTCGAGAACATCAACTTCGCGGCTCGAATACTTTTCGCCTGAATGGTGGCCGTCAGCTGGTAACGGTTAGCGGGGGAGGTGCAACAGTAGCTATAACGATAAAGCTTGTAGGTTTTCATGGCGTTTCCTTTAAAGATGGTTTTTAGAACTGCTGTTCTCTTGACAATTTAATAATACTCTATTTGAGTCATCATTGAATTAAAATTGAACGATTGTTTGATTTTAATCAATATGGTATTCAATATACCCGCAATCTAACAGTCGATCAAGTTCATCAAACGTTCGAACCGCGTGATAGGCTTCATTCATATGAGTGAGAATCTCATCGTCCCAATATTCAGGTAGTGCGGTCGAGTCCATCCCATACTGTGTTGCAAGAGTTTCCCAATGAACATATTCAATGGTCTTTTCAACATCGTTTGCAAGAATCATCGTCGTCATCAGTATCTCCTAATATGTTTATTTGCCTGACACACATATAATACACCAAACAATCTGTGTTGTGGCAATTTCTTGAATGCTTATTTGATTTTAATCAATAGTTTGTTGTGTTACACTTGACGACTCATGAATTTGTGCTAATATAAGCTCATAAGAAAACACAACCAATCAACAACAACTCACATAGGAAACACAAATCATGACTACCACAATCGGATTCATCAACACGAGGCTCTATACGGATGTTAAGTCCATTGAAATCTTCGAGGAAAATGGCAAGACTTATGCAGTTGATGTCAAAAAGGAAGTCGGAGATGTCAAGCCCGAATTCATCGAAGGAGGTTTTGTTGCCCGTTGCGTGAATCAGAATGAGGTGTGGAGAAGCGGTGTTGTTGTCCGTGATGGCACGCCGTTTGAAGTTGAAGAACGTAACGGCGTGTGGGGATTCGTAAAGGATTCCGTTAAGGTGATCGAATTCGGCAAAGGTCATCCGATATACGAAAAGGACGAAAAGGCTTGGCTCGAAGAAATGGCTGAAAAGGGTTACTTCGCCGAACTCATCGAAGACGATTGGCGGAAGGTCTATCGGTACTTCAAGCCGACCAAGAATGGTACTCCGCGTAAGAAGTTTGTAAAGCTTGGAACGGTTGAAAAGACCTGCAAGTGGTTCTACGATTACAACTTCTAATGACAATTTGACATAAATCAAGGAAGTGTATTGTTCTGAGTACACTTCCTTCAAAAATCTGCTATTATACATTCATCAAATAAACAAACACAAAGAGGAGAACACAATGTATTCCAATCTTCCTGATGGCATCACGATGGACGATATCGAACGCTATATGGGCGATGATGAAACCGACCCGCTGGAAATCATTAGGCGTATTGCGGGCTTCTTTAAAAAGGAAGGAAAGACGGAAGTGACGGTCGAGGACGTTATCTGGTATTGCGATAACAACCGCGGTGAACTCGACTTCCTTGAGGACTACATGAAGTGGGACGATTATGCCGTGGAGCTCTATGACGAATTCCGCAAGGGCAATCAGGATGCTTGGGTCGAGTGCTTGAAGTGTGCAGTTGAGTCGATCAACTACTACATGTAATAGAGAGAAGGGTGATTCATACGATCACCCTTCTTTTTTATTGCTTGATAAGTTTACAATTGTTTACATTTTATCGCTTGACATTTTCTTAATCGTTGGTTATACTATACACATAAATTAAAGAAACAAACACAAAGTCAACATCATTTTCATTAGGAGAATACCATGACAAACGCCCGTCCGCTCGCCATTGCAGAACTCAAGCTCGCAGACCTCGCTCGCCAGATCTCTAACACTGCACACTCATTCGACACGGATCCAGAAGTTGGCAAGATCATCCACAACGCTTATTTTGAACATATTGGGTATCGCCGTCACAATGTCGAAATTACCGACAAAGGAGACCGCGAACTGCTTCGCGCATACGGTGCCTACCTCGCTGAAGTAGCGAAGGCGCTACAGACACTCTAAATCAAATCTAGAGGGGGACGGGAGTGGTGTTACAGGCGCCACTCCCTGTCTCTCATTGGTGAAGGATGACAATCGGACTTCGGTACATGTAAGCGGAGCCTGCGGGTATTCACCAAACGCTTCTCGAAAAGAGAAGCACCTGCTTGACCGAGCAAGCGCTAAGTATGCCAACATCAAGGTAAAGGAAATTGTGGGAGATCGGTACTTTATTTCTCATTTAACGAAAGGGAAACAATCTATGATGAAACCAACTTTCCTTGGGTAGATGGAGTTAAGGAATAACTTCAACTTGGTACAACAGAACGTACCTGCAAGTGGTTCTACGATTACAACTTCTAACATAAAGGGGAGAATAGATTATATTTTTGTTCTCCTTTTATTTTTAAAAATTGTTGCATTTTATCGTTTAATGTGTAATAATATGGGTGTCGAGGGAATGAAGCAATTAGAATTTACTAAAGAATTAAAATTAAATAAAGGAAAGTTTTATTTTTTAGACGTGAAACATGGCAGACATTCATGATATTGTCAGTAGTCAGTTTCCTCCGCACATTAAGGAGCAATATCCTGTTTTCTGTCGGTTTGTGGAGGAATACTACCGTTGGCTTAGTCATAGGCAATTAGGTGACTTATCAAGCATTACTGATATTGACCACTTAACAAGAATGGTTGAGTTGTTTGAGAACAATTTGCCACTTTCTTTTTATATTGGTCAAACATTAGTGGGAAATGAAAGTGGAGCTAAGGCAACGGTATTATCCACCTACGAAGACAAACTACTAATTCGATATATTACAAAAGATGCACAATTCATAAGTGGTGAGGAAGTACATCTACGAAGAAACAACAATGACTCGGTAATTACTGATCATGCTAGAGTCTCAGCTGTATTAACTGTTCCGTCGGTGTTCATTGATCATTTTTCAAATATGCTTGATACATATCACTTATTTGATAAAAATCAGCCAGCCATTGCACTTATTCTTAAGAACATAAAACAACTATACTTAAGTAAGGGAACAGAACAAGCGTTGATATACTTGCTTAAGGCATCAATGAACGTTGACGCCCAAGTTGTATATCCAATTGAGAATGTGCTTCGACCGTCGGATGGTAAGTGGAAACAATTAACTGCGGTAACACTTGAGACAATCGCTGGTGAGTTACCAACAGATACAAAGATTGAGTCCTTACGCTTTATGTCTATTGCGAATCAGCCGTATGTTGATTATACTGTTGAAAAGGTTGAGGCATTAGTTACTGAGAAACTAATTCGTTTTTACTTCACCTTTGATCCTAAAGCGTATGAGGGACAAATTGTTGAGTATCTTGTTAACGATCATGTGGCTTATGCAGGTAAAGTCGTTAAGGGGCAGGCGGGGCTTAAGGTGCTTGACGGTGGTGAGAATTGGCAGGTCGGTCAGGTGTTCAAAATTGGTGGGAACGATGGATGGTCAATATATGATTTCTCATACGATCAGGAACGGCGCCCATGGTATAATAGAGACTTGCAAAACCCTGAAAATGACTATGGTGAACACGGCGTAATCGTAACACCACAACAAGAAGAAAAGTCCACTATTTGTCGTGTGTCAGTAATTGGTGACAAGGGGGAAATGAAATATGCCGAGATTATTCAGTTGGGCGAACACATATTTGAAAGTGATAACCCACAGGATAATCAGTTTACAGTGTCCCCATTATTCTTTCAGACAGGAGATGAATCAGAGCGTAAGTATGATGCAACATTGCAATTTACGTTTGATTACAATGCCACATTACCAGGTAGATGGGAAGATGACTCAGGGATGATCTCAAATCAGGATATCAGACTACAGGACAGTTACTACTATCAACAGTTCAGTTATGATATTCTCAGTAATGTTAATCCTGATGAATATGAGACATTGGCGCAAGCACTACATCCAGCAGGAACCAAAATGTTCACCACCTATATTATGGATGCCGACTTAAGCCTCAAGAAACGACTGAGTGTTGATGTTACTACACCATATGTTTCCTTGTCGTTCTTCGATGTTGCGTTTGTGCTAGATTCTGTTGCAAAACACTTTACCAAACAACGATACGATACAACAACAAATATTGATAACGCATGGAAATATTTTGCAAAAAGACTAATTGATCATATCATTAGCACCGATACACGAATGGAATTTCGGTATGCAAAGACATTTTTCGATGATGTGATTTCAACCGATACATCATTAACTGTAAAGGTTAACAAAGAAAAACGTGATAATGTAATTGTTACAGAATTTCATGATTTTTCAGCAGACAAAACAATTTATGATGATATTGTTGCAAGTGAACAATTAGATCTATCGTTTGAAAAGTTTCTTGAATCAATGTCCTCTATTGACGATGGAATACCACAGACACCAACAATTGTTGATGCGGCATATGATACAAACACTGATCCATATTACGAACGAGTATTTCATGCAACAACACATGAAAATTTAAGCTATGGATTTGTTGGTAATGCTATTACGTTAGAAATTATATCAGAAAATACATAAACACAAAAGGAATATTCACAATGCAATTTAAAGATGCAATTCATGCTATTGGACGACTTGAAGTTATCCTTAAGGACAATAGTGGAAAAGAAAAGCTACATTTTGAAACAGATAACTTGGTTGTACAAACTGGTCGTGAAATTATTGCTTCTCGGCTGTCTGATGAATCAATAGCTAAGCCGTCTCATATGGCAATTGGTTCAAACAGCACAATTGAACCAAATCTAAGTCAAACAGCACTAGGCGCCGAGTTAGCTCGTGTAGCATTAGCAAAAACACAACGTACCGATAACACAATTCTATATGAAGCCGAATTTCCTCCGACAGTGGGGACAGGAGAAGTGGTTGAAGCAGGCATTTTCAATGCATCATCAAACGGTCACATGCTTAACCGCACAACGTTCCCAATTGTAACAAAGGAAGACGCGGACACACTTACTATTCGATGGAATGTGACAATTAACTAATTTGTTAAAATCAAACAAAAAAGGACAGAATTTAAGTTTTCTGTCCTTTTTTTTCTTTTTACATCATCAATAATTCTCGTTGATCTTGAGACACCTGATATGCTAAGTCGTCATCCGAACCATTAGAAAAGAATCCTATTGGTTGTATGTCGTCAACTTCAGATTCAAATTGATGTGTTAATTTTTGATTATTGTTGAATCCAGTTAACGATTCAAAAAATGGATCATTAGTTAACCAACCGAATAAGAACAAACAAGTACATAAGTCATCATTGATGTTGGTATCCTCAGCCGCATAAACACCTGTTTTTTGCAATGAATAACCTTGCAATTCCTGTATTATTCTAAAATCACTCAGAACAATTTGATTCTGTTCAATAATTGTTGCAATCTTTGAACTACCTTTCTTCTTTACTGTATTGGTGGTTCTGATGCCAATATTACCACCTGTTGATGTAATTTCACCATGATCCGTCCAAATCATATTAACATACTCAAGATCATACCATAAGGTGTTGCATACAGATTCACCCAAATCATTATTTTCAATTACAACTAGTGCTTCATTATAAAACTCGGCAATCTTTTTGATGATTAGGGGGAATTCAACTGCCGTAATAGAATTGTTCTTATATGTTGCAACAACCTTAAACGGCATCTCTGTGATATCGTATACAATGAATGCGGAATGGTCTAATCCACGACCTCTTGCAACATCAACTGTCATTACGTATGAGTGAGACTTATTTGGTTGTTCAAATTCATTTAGTGAGTTCTTTGAATAGATTGGCTTACTAAATGGAATTGTTGCAAGAAATTTACCGTCTACTAATGTATTACTAGAGCCTAAAAAATTACATTCCACCTCGGCAGTATAGCGAACTTCACCTAAAAGTTTTCGTTGTTTATCTGCCCATTCCTGATTGTGGAGTTCATTCCAATAACCACGAACAGCCACAAAATCGTTAATTCCTTCTTGTGCTTCTTTCCAAATTTTGTAAAACGCGTTTAAACCATTAGGCGTTGATGTAATTACAAGTTTTGATTCTTTAGATGATGACAATGTCGGAAATACAGACGCAATAAATTCATCTGCAAGATTATTTGACAAGAAGGCAAATTCATCCATTTATCTTCATTAGAATTCGTTACTTTCTAATCGTTCTCTTATGAACTGCAACATATCACTATGTTGATAAGACTATATCTTAATCCTAGTTTAAACTAGGATTCCCACCACTTCCCCTCACTTGAGAGTACTCTACTTACTTTCATAATACAAATTATATCATGTGTTTTCGATAGTCGTTACACCTTCCAAAAGAATTAATTCTTTTGGCTTGGCACGGTATTGACTTCTCTTTTTGAAGTGTTCCACCGTTTTCAATGGGTTTTCAATTAATCATTACTGATTAATGGCTCAATTATTGTTTAAGCATAAGAACATTACAATTATGACTTACTACACCGTCTGAAATATACGAATGTGTATCTTTTACATTAAGCGCATCATATACATCAACCGCATCGTCTATTTCTGTTTTTGAGATAATTCTCACATCATTATACAATACATCATCAACATCCAAGAACATACATTCTATGAATACCGCTTCACCATATTCATCTTTCATTCTTAGTTGATGGTCAGGTGTACAACGAAGCGTTTTACCGTTTGACAATTCAAGCAATATTGTTTTCTTAGTACCTCTTGATATAATACCGTCAAACGGCTTAAATCCATTTTCTGTTAAGATTTCAAACATAATTTACTACCACTTTTATTATACCATCCTTTAGGTAATGGTGAATCAATAGGAATCATATGACATTTTCCATTTTCATCACATACAGCACGAACTGTTCCCTTTTCGTATGATGGTTTTCTTTTATTTTTATCTCGAATTTTTGCTTCATTAGGCTTGCCTCGTACCCATCCATCAGGAATTTCATCATCCACCTTAAAGTATTTGTATTTTAATGTTTTAGTATTCCAATACATTTTTCTTCCCAATATTGATGATTTACGTTTTACATATTCATAAGTTTTTGGCTGTTTTGGTACTGAAACAAATTCAGAATAACCATTTTCAGCATTCCACTTATCAGCAAACTTTTTTGCAATTTGTAAATCATATTTTACAATATATGATTTATTCGGAATTGTATCGGATAAGCATTGTTTCATATATGGATCAACAAACTGAACTATACCATCGAATAATGCTTTTCTAATTTTATACACTGAAGAAAACAATTTGGCATTAATCAATTCATTATAACCATGATATATTTTGCCGTTATATTCAAATATATGGTTAAATGCATATCGATTTCCGCGTTTAGATTGTATCATTTTTAATTTTGCTTCATCCGTATGTTTCTTCCCATAAAATCCATTATCCTCACCATACAATATGCACACATTACCACCTAATGTAACATTATAGGTATTTCGATTGTTTACAAATTCCTCATTAACAATCTCTCGCTCTTTTGCTTCTGCCTCTTCACGAGTATCAAATTCATACAAAATCTCCTTTTTGAAATTTTGTATTCCATATTTTTCAATTGCTTCTAATAACAATTTTCCACTACCAAAATAATTGTCATTTGGATTGTTTGTCTTATGAAACCCAACATAATATTTTCCATTTATTAAATTGGTAGTTTTATAAATGTAATACTTTTCATCTATCTTTTTTGGTGAGATATTCATTTTAAAATATTTGGATGTTTAGTAATAATATTATCAATTGAATCTGTGGTTTCTTCACCATCAACCTTTACTGTAATTGTTGAGTCGCCAGATAGACAACTCATACCGCGAACTGCGCTTGGACTTGTTGCCGCCGCCAAGATTCGACTACCATTTTCAAATTTCAAACTTTTCTTATTCCATTCCTTGATACCAGGCTTAAGCCAAAACGGTAAAAGTTCATACATGTACTGAATACGACTGAAAATTTCAATTGCTGTTGCCTGTTTGTTTGCAAGTAATACAGCAGTTTTTAGTGGATTAAAAATTGCGTACCAAAGCAAATATCCTGCCATAACTGTGCTATTATGTGTGGGAAGATAATTTTCACCGCACAAATACATTTTATCGCAATTTGATACCTGAATACATTTTCCAATCATGCCCCCAACTTCTTCAATCTTCACAATCTGTTTATACAGTCGTTCACTCAATTGAAGCTGTATCGTACTACTTGTTTGATCCACTCGAACGTTATGTCCCAATGAACAAAGCAGTGAATATACCTGATTAGCCAGTTTGAGTCGTGTATATGGGAATCGCAAATCTTGATACACCTGCTTAATTTCGTCTAATGCTTCTTCACGATTAGATGAAAACAATACCTCATTCGGAATCTCGGTTGTTTCCTCTGTGAATTTCCATGAGGTATATGGTGTATCATAGTGCACTTTTTGCGTTGGTACAATCCAGTATGATTCTGTGCCAATTGCATCAAGAATTTCCTTTGTGCTCTTAACGCTTACATTTTTAGGTGTAGGTGTATTGGTGTTAGCGTGTCCATCACACACACGCCATAGATGATCCTCACACGCAACCACCGATTCCGCGGTATCAAAGGTAATTTTATACATTCTTAGAGGCTTAGGATTTGTTTCTGCAATTACTGTTGTTGGTTTACCATCGGCGCCGAATACCGTATCTCCAACATGAATATCACGCATTAGCTTGAAGCCTGAAGGAGTCGGTATTTTTGTGTTCATCGGTAGTGCTTTACCGCTTTGACGAAACAACATCGAAATTGTAAATCGATTATTGTGTACTGCCTCAATAATCCGTTTTTGATATGGGCGTAATTCAAACGGCACAATACCTTTATCCAACGACACAACCTTACAATAATTTTCAATAAAATAACATGGGGAATCAATACACTTTGTATATTCCTCAATCATCTCTTTTGTAAAGTCAATCTGAACATTACACGCCTTAAGGTTCGGATTCTGTTTATAATACTGAGTCTCAACTACTTCATTCATATTTTATCAATTCCACAAATAAAATAATCCTATTATAAAACAAATATAATAGGATTATAACATATATTTTATTAGAAAAGTGTAAATTTTGTTACACACATAACTAAATTTTCTTCTTCAGTTTCTTTGTTCTCAAGTGCGATACCAATTGGAGCAATTAACTTATCTGCCGCAATACCAACACCATCAACTTCAGAAAGATAAATTCTGTCTCCCTTATTAACCTTACCAATTACACGAACTGGTACTCGACCACATAGGGCAACAGGCAATCCGTCTTCTTCTGCATTTAATAGGAATGCTGGTTTGGTTGACACAATTCCATTCACAACACCATCAGAGGCAATTGTGATTTCCTTTTCGCCGCCAAATTTAATCAACGTACCAGGCTCATAGTCCTTATCTGAAAGATATTTTTCTGCAAGGTCAGCCCACTTTGCACGAATTGCGGTACCGTTAATTTCAGCTGTGAAAGTCTTATTGCCGTTAATTGTTTCATCACCACTAGTATGTACAACGTGAGTAGAATTTGCGACATAAGCTGTAGTGGCAATACTAGTATCATTAGAGGTATTAACGGGTGTTGGTGCATGAGTAACAACGGCGCCTGAAGCATTATATCCAATATCAATTGAACTAAATGTGCCGTTGGACTGTTTTGCAGTTTTAAGTTTCATTAAGGTTGTTCCGTCTGTTGTTTTGGAATACTCAATTTCACCTAATACCTTATTATCTGTACCAACGAATGAGACACTTTTTGTTTTGTTTGCGGATGGATTGGCAGTTTGTGTAGCGTTGACACCAACCTTTACAATCTGTGCAGTATCGTTTGATTTGATTGTTGTTACACCGCCGATCGTTGCTGTTCCCTTAGTTACAATATTTGTGGTAGTCGTTGTGCCATCAAACGTTGGAGACTGCTGTATTTTAATGTTTGTGACACTACGGTCAGCAATTTGTGCAGAACCAATGATATTACCAACAAGTTTATCTTGAGTAATTGATCCTGATGCAATTTTATCTCCTGTAATGGAGTCCGTTTTTATTTGTTCGCTTGCAACACAATTTGTTGGTAGTTTAACCGAAACAGTTGATAAATCAACATTACCAAAATGTTTAACTGAAGCATCCGTTTTAAATTGCATGCAATTAACTAACTGACTAGGTCTGTCAGCTCGTCCAATACAAAGATATGCACCTGAATTGTCATCGGCTTTATGAAAAGTCATTGGAAATTCAATGTCGCCGATTTGATAATTATCTGATACTAATATTGACATTTTTTTATTCTTTATTTGTTTTTGACATCCAGTACCACTCATCAATCAATGTGGCACCTGTTTTTCCGTCTACTTTAATTTGATAATAACCCTTTTCTTTATCGGCATCAACATTATATTGAACATCCGTAATTAAGCCGTTTTTTTGTACTTCACCATAATATACAACTTTTGCTGTAAATGATAATGTGTATACAATTAATCTATGAGACATATAGTCACCATCATAATTATCTTCTATAGCAACAGAGTTTAAACTAATTGGTATATTCATTGGAACATTCATTTCAGCTATTGTTTTAATTCGAATTGTATAATCAGGATTAAACATAGGAAGAATTTGCTCCATCATTTGTAAAATATCTTCCTGATTATTCGCAACCAAATACAATGCAAATTCAATATTCCATGGAGAAGGCGTTTTTACTGAAGTGTTTCCATCTGGCGTAACACAATTAATTGTATTGCCACGTGTTAATTTTCGTGTGGGGTCATATGTGAATCCCATAATTTCGAAAGACATTCTTGGTAATGTTACATTTACCTGCTTTTGTCTTGCGGGGTCACTAACAAATGCTTCCCACCACTTCATTTTTGGAGCGTATGAAATTGGAACTTTCAACTCCTGCCACACATCACCATTAACGGTATCATGTTTTCGTCTTTTGATGTGTAAATTTGAAAATAAAAATCCAAATGCACCAACAACGCTTTTTGTAATTCCGTGATAAAATTCAGACGCCATCATTTACTCTCCAAACGGATTGGAACTGTCGAACAAGTCTTCTTTTGCTTGTTCCTTAAACGCATAGTTACTTCCCCACTTATCACCTGCCAATTCAACTTGAGTACGAATTACAGGAATTATTTCTGCTGGTTTAACGCAATTTCCAATTACTTGCAAAGTGTCGGTTGATGCATAAGATTCACCAGGATTAAGAATTTTGACAGACTTAATTCCGTTACTTTCATCTAATTCCACTTCAAACTGTGCGCCATGACCCTGAATGCTACTCACGTGAAGAATTGGCGTTTCCTTATATCCTGATCCATGTTGTTTAATTTCGACATCAACCACTCCTCCCCATGCAGAAACATCAGGATTGATATCAAAAGTCTTAAGAGAAGAAAATACATCAATTGGCTCAATATCAGTACGAATTTCTTCTGAAGAATACTGAAATAGTTCAATTGTTAATTTGTAAGTATAAAATTTTCCAAGTTGAGCAAATGGATTTTTATCGTCAACATACTTGATTTCAAATAATCCATCGGTTAATGGATAATAAATTAAGTCTCCTTCACTTGGACGATTTGGCAATATAGTTTCACCAAATCGTCCAACCCATTCAGACCATTTTTTTCTTGATATTGTTAAATTCGCCGAGTAGTCTAAGAATCCACCAAAACGTTGTATAAATGCACCTTGTCCGTCAAAATTTGTTACATTTTCAAAATAGGCGCGGATTGGATACGCATGTTCAAATCTTGAAAGACGATCTTCACCGAATATTTCATCTGGCGAAACTAGTTTTCGAGGAATATAATAAAAATCCTCTGCATGAATTTCGATTGATTCTATAACTAATTCTTCGACTAAATCTTGTTCACTTTCATTATTAAATTTGAACATTGCCGATTAAACATATATTATAATTATTTAAGTTTACACAAATAAAAAAAGTCAGAGAATATTAAATTATTCTCTGACTAATTAACCTTAACTTACATTCTTTTTAGAATTAAATTTCACATTAACTGAAACCGTTGATAGATCGTCAATATATTCTGTTTTGTACTGTTCAAATTCTTTCTTAATCTTTTCTTCATCAATATCTGACAGTCGAATGGTCAACATACTTTCAAGCGATTTATCAATTTTTGATTTGAAATAATCGTTAATGTCTTCATGCGTTTGAACAAATTCCTCGGGTGTCTTTGCATTCTTTAGCTTATCCATGAGAGGAGTCAATTCTTCATTAAGTTCTTCTGACCGAATCTTAATTTCCTCAATCCATTTATAAACCTTATAAGTTGCATAAACAATTAAACAAAAAAATGCAATAACGATAACGAATGATACTAGACCAAAAATTTCCATAATTTAAATTAGTCCTTACTTAAAGACATAATAGTAATAATCATATAGTGGAGTGAGTTCTCCATCAATATTTACATTATCTGTTAACAATTCCGTTATTGACTCCCATAATCAATCTCCCCATAAACAATCAGAATTATTATACAGCATATCAATTACATTGTCAAGCGAAGCATTACTTTTAATAGTTACAGCGTTATTTCGCTTAAACAAAATAATTTCAAATGTATTATCAGGAAGTTTAGTAATCTGTGCCTTATTTGTCAAATTACTATTATATGTAAATTCAATAAAATTATCAGAATGCTTAATAATTTTGAATCCATTTATAAGCGATAATAGATGTTCTGTTTTATCAGGAAATAACGTTTCAAACATCATAATTTTACTAATACCTTTATAGATTTCTTACAAATTGACGAACTACAGATTCAAAAAAATGTTGAACCTTACTTCTTGCGCGTTTGGGAAGTGAACCCCCCTCAATTTCAATCTGTAGTGAATCGCAAGTTTCATCTACCTCAAACTTATTGATAATCCATTGCGCATTAGTCTTAGGATTGGTTACTAGTAGCTTAAGCTCATTGTTTTCATTATCAATAAAATCAATCTTGTACTTGTTAGACATATTATAGTGTTCCTTATTACTTAAAATTGAAATGAAGAAAAATCGTTAATTTGTGTCATTGGGCTTGGTGCTTCATATGACATTGGAGCAGTCTTTTCCACTGGTCGATACTCAGGTCTAAAGAACTCGGCGTTTGTACCGTTTGCACTACCTTCTAAATCGTACAGTTTCATGCGTGAAAAGTCAATACCCAAAAATACAGTTGAATTTTGATTTGGATCAGAATATCGATTCTTCAACTGCTTAATCGAAATTTGATGAACTTGATCCAGTGCTTCAGTACGAATAATAGCAAAAATGAAATCCATCACGTGAGTCATACCAATAGATTCTGAAATATCTGTCATCTCAACATCAGAATTATTGAACCCATTGCGATTCGTCTGTGTGGCTGTTAGAAGTGCCACATTATATTCTACTGCAAGACCACGCAATTCCTCTGAAATTGCCTTGATGTATCCATATGAATTTGTTTGCCCCGCCTTAACACGTGCAGAGTTACAAATATTCAAATAGTCAACTACAACCAAATCGGGCACAAAATGCTGTTTAAGTTTAAGTTCATTCATCAATGCCTTAAAGTGTGAAACATTGGCGCCTGAAGTTGGATATTCCTTAATTTTAAGTGTTCCCTTCACACGTTCTTTAAGTTGATTAACCTTTGATGTATATTGATTCAGATTCATCTTATAGATGTTCGGAATCGTTTCATTCATGAGGTTAGCGTCAATTCGTTCTGCAATTTTCTGTTCTGACATTTCCATTGAAATATACAGAACATTATATCCATGACGAATTGCATTAGACACAATAGAACAAAGGAAAGCCGTTTTACCCGAACCTGTTGGAGCTACAGCACAAGCAATGTTTTTCTTACTAATACCACCATTAGTAATATTATCCATTGTTGTTAGTCCCCATGATACCTTATCTTCTACTGTATGATACGACTCGAATCGTTTTTGGATATCTGAAAAATAATCGTGCCCAATGTTTGTGTCGAATGTTACTGATAGTGCATCTTCAACCAGTCCAAGAATTTTTGAATTATCCTTACCGCCTTGTTCAAGAATTGTTGCACCTTGCATAATTGCATTAACTAGTGCCTTGTCCTTGAACATTTTCTCTGTATTCTTAATTAGCCATTCAGGATCAGATACATCTACATCAATCTTATCAACCGTCTCATAAATTTTCTTTAGAATTTTATCTGAGATTGTTCGATTATTTGATAGATCAATCTTAATTTCATCCTTACTTGGTACTTTACCATATTCCTTATAAAAGGAAACAATCTCATCTACAATAAATCCATTCTCAGCACCAAAATATTCTTTCTTTGCAAATGGAATTACCTTGTTTGCAAATTCCTCATTGAACATTAGGTTACTAATAATCTTCTCTTCAAGTTGCATGAATTACCTTCATATAATGAATTTGTTTAGTATTATTAGTATAGCACAACACACTTGAATTGTCAAGTGCAAATTTAAATTGTTTAAATTGTGTTGAACGATGAAATACTCAACAAATTTAAATTTAGGTCGTTTAAATTCGTCTATTTTTCTAATTTTTCACGTAAGTGCTTGAAATATAAGGAAATTTTGTAAATTCCGAACTTTGAATATTGAATTGTTCCACGATTTCGTAACCTATTGAAATTTAAGGAAATTTTCGTGGAACAATCATTAACCAAAATATTAAGCTATTATAAAAAAAAGAAAACTGACAAACCGTGATTGTTGATTTGCCAGTTTATTTGTGTTTACTCAATTGCACGATGAGTGATTGTAATAGTGAAAATGTATGATCTATTAGGATAGTCTCCTTGTTCTTCTTTTGAAATCACACACTTATATGGTGTTCGAGTTCCAGCAATTAAGTCCGTAATCTCGGTACCAAAGCACACACCGTCCCAACTAAGTGAAAATTTTTGTTTCCAGTTAGACAGCTTAAATTCAATTACTGCTCCTGTGTTGGTTACTGACTTTTCTGTTTCAGTCAGTTCCCACTTCTCAGCTTGCGCATTCTTAAATTTTTCTTTTAGAATTTCTCTAAATGTTTCAATAATAGAATAACGATAATGTTTTGTGCCTAGTGCCATTTTCTGTATAGTTTTTCAATTTGTTCAATTGCAATAATGCATAATGTAGCAAATCCTGTGAATAATACTGCCACAAGATAAACCGCCACAGGAATCAGAATAATCGCAAGTATGATCCCTAATGCAATTGAAAATGATAGAGTTAATGCGTCCATATTTTATAAAAAGAAAAGCGCAGAATGAGAAACCTAACGTAGCGAAATTCCTATATTACGTTTTATTTTGGCTATCTCTCATTCTGCGCATTATTATTTACTTATCGAAGTTTCATTAGGAATTTTTCGGGAGATTCTTTTGTGAGAAGTTCTTCAAGTTGTGCACGTAGGCGCCGCTTGTTTTTGAACCACTTACCACGAGGCTCATTGTATTCTTGAATGAGTTTCTTATAACGCTTCTTTTGAGGAGTTGTTAGCATAATAGAATATCTCCTTATTTTAAATTGGTTTGATTGTTGGTTGCTTGTTTTGGTTGTGCTCTGATTCTAGCGTTTCATCGGTGTATGCTTCGCCTGTCTTTGCCCACCAAATTTTCTGATTTGTTGAACCGCGATATCGTGTCTTGTTTGAGTTCAGTTTATCTACATATGGCTCACTAATTACTACATCAAGATATTGCATAATCGGTAAATGGTCTACATGTTTTTTTGTTCGACCTGTCCATAACCAAATTGTTTTATTTGGGAATCGTTCCTTAACTTCCTTACACAACTCAGTTACTTCATCAACGTTATATGATTCAAGTGGATCACCACCCAATAGACTAAGTCCATCAATGTATGAATTAGACAAATCGTTAAACAGCCTTTCCTTAGCATTTTCATCAAACGGAAGACCATTATTACGATCCCAAGTAGAAGGGGAGAAACAATTGTGACAATGAATTTCGCACCCTGAGACAAAAAGTGATACTCTAGCACCACTACCATTCGCTAGATCACAACTTGAATAACCACTATAGTTCATATTTTAACACCTCATAATAATTTTGTCAAGTGCCGATGAAATCTTATTAAGAATTGCCTCCATACTTTCGTCGTCCCACACAACAATCACATCGAATCCCATGCATTTTGCTAAATTGATTTTTATTTTATCGTGATTATATTTTGATATAGCAGATTCTCCATATGGAGTTTTCCATGGATTATCATGCTTATCTAATTGATATGGGTGTTTTGGATGATACCTGGTACCATTACATTCTAGTATAATTTTATGGTCTTTTATAAAGAAAGCACAATCATAAGAAAAGTGCCTTATTTTATTATTTTCTTGGTACTTTAACCGATATTGCTTTTTGTATTTTATATTATATTTTTCTACAATAGAATCAATAATTTCATTTTCCCAAAAACTTGAATAATTTGCCTTACACCCGCATGAACGTATACTACCACTAATTAAACATGACGCATTCGCAACATGTTCTTTGCCGCATTTACAAATACATCTCCAATAATTTGATCTGTTTTTAGAAGTTTTTCTTGGATCATCAACCATTTCTAATGCGGTTAATATTCCAAATTTTTTATTTGTTAAATCGGCACTCTTTTTCAGTTTTACATTTTTATATTGTTCACATCCACAATTTGGATATTTTGAACTTCTCAAATAAGATTTACACACAACTGTTTCTTTACCACAGTCACAAATACATTTCCACCACGTACTTCTTGATTTCATTTTTGAATCAATTGGTTTAGCAACTTGTTCCAAAACAGTTAACTTTCCGTATCTCTGGTTACAAATATCTACAATCTTTTTCTTAGACCATAATTTATGAGAACATTCTCCGCAATCCTTAAAATATCCATATAATATATGGTAGATATTTTTGTCGCAATACTTACCACAAATTAAGCACTTACATGAGAAAATATATTGATGCTTTAATATAGATTGTTTAGGATTATATCCTAATATTTTCAAATTTTCTATTGTTTTACCAACATATTCTCCAAATAATTCATATGCTTCTAATGGAGTAAATGAACATTTATATAATTTTTTCTTACAATATCTCACATACAATTAACCTTAATAATCTAATTCAATTGAGTTATCGCTTCGTTTATTTGTAATTTCAACTGAGTAACCATATTCAGTAAGAACACGTTTAATAATATTATTCATATTATTTTCAATCATACTGTAATAGTCATAATACTCATCAGATTTTCGTTCATCCTCCGACCACTCATTATCCAATTTATAGAATTTTGAAATCGGAATTTTTAACGAATAAGCAATCAAATTAAGTTGATCGATTCCTGAATAACAATTACTACCGTTTACAAAGCATGAAGCAATAGCAGGATTATCGATCAACTTTTCATCATTCAGCCATAACTCTATTCCGTAATCATCGTAATTATGACCACAAGTTTCACAATAACTACAATCTTGCGAAAATAAAATTCTTACATGTTTCATTTTAGTTTAGAATATCTGATGAGGGAGTATCCGTTTTTACAAGTTCCCCAGTAGACATTCTCATATAAAGAAAATTTGATTCGTTGATTTCCTCTTCCGCAAACGCTACTGCTTCTGTCATACTATATGCAATATAACTAAGTTCTTCATCTACAAACACAATGAAATAATCTGTATCATTGTAATAGACATGAAAAATTACATAAGAATGCTTAACATTTTGAACACATCGTACTGGCTCATCATCACCAATAGCATCAATCAGTTCAGATACATAATCGTCATCATCTAGTTCATGTTCAACATTATCCATAATCCACCTCAGATGTAAATGTCATGTTCTACGAGATAATCCAATATTGCCGATGGAATCTCGGTAATCTTTGATCCTTTCTCATTGTTTAAAGTATACTCCATAATTTGGAGATTGTCAAGTGAGGACATTAACTCGACAGGAATATCAAGCTCAAATCCTTTTGCAATTGGAAATATATGATCTACATTATATTTTCGTCTATTATCAATAACGATTCCTGCCAATTTTAAATTACAATTTGTCAAATAATATATTCGATTGGCATATTTTCGATATTTCTCACTTTTCATTCAATTGATCAACTATACAAAACAAACTATTATTTGTATAGTTATCAATTCTGCTTTGTGCCAATTTACAATAATCAGGGTTAAGTTCAAACCCAATATATTTTCTGTTATGCTTGAGTGCCATTAATGCGGTTGTTCCACTTCCCATAAACGGATCAAGAATAATATCATTTTCATTGCTCCATGACAAAATTTGATCTTCTGCCAATTTGTCAGGAAACGGTGCAGGATGACCAGTTTTTGATGAACCTACAGTATATGAGAAAATATTTGAGTGGTACTTAAACTCTTTTGTTGCTTTATATGAAATCCCATTAGGTGAACGCATAGCCTGTTTATTGTCAATTAGCTTTCTACGTTCAGAACCATAGCTTTCAATTTTACCAGCATTTTTACATGGAATCAATATTGGATTAAATGTTTTTGGCTTCCCCTTACTCAGAACAAACATATACTCAAAGCATTGTTCATATCGATTATGCGTAAGGGGAATATAGTTAATCTTCTGATAAATCATTGTATCGTGAAGATTAAGTCCAATTTCCTTAAAATATAACGCTTGCTTAAATGAGGTACATGACTCAGTACCATTGGATGTTGAGTCTCCAACTACCCATACCATTACAGCGTTAGGTTTCATCACACGATACAGTTCTTTGGCAATTCCCTCAAAATCGAACTCATATCCTCCATAAGCTCTTAAATTATCATATGGAGGTGAAGTCACAATACAATCAATTGAATTATGTGGTAATTCTTGAAGCAAGTCTAAGCAATTACCACACTTAATATAATTCATTTTCATATGGTTAAAGTGTCAGATACAATCCAGTCGTTTCTTCAAATACACGGCGAACATCTTCAACATACACACAATCAAACAGCTTTACTCGCTTATATCCACGAGAAGTAGATTTACCAAATTCCATAACATATGCATCAATACCACGATCAAGATAAATTGTACAAACATTCATAGTACGATTCATCTTAAAATCAAACCGAAAATACATTGCCAAGGACTTATTGGTCGGCAGTTCTGTTTCACCAAGGTTGACATATGTTGTACCAAGCATCGCATGAAACTTTCCACGATAACCATTTAAAACACTATTAAGTTCAAGTGCAAAATTCTGAATCTCGGACTTTGTGTATGCCATGTTATTTGTTCCTGTAAGAAGATAGAATGTGTTTACTTTTTCCTATATGAGTAGTATAACACAAACAAAAAAGGAGAACAACAAAAATTTGTTCTCCTTTGAGTTAAATCAACCTGTTAAAGCTTACCGTTATTGATTCGATCAATCAGTACCGCAAGTCGTTTTTGATTAAGTTCAGTACCAACAAACTTACGATTATACTTGTTTGCATAATACCCAACTAAACCTCGACCCATACACAAATCACCAATACACTCAAAATTGTAATCTTTACAAATTAGCTCAATAATCTTTTGTTCATCCCTATTATTGAGCAATTCAACAATCTTAGGATTAATTTCATCACAGCAATAATAAACCCAACACTTATTTTTCTTATTGTGATAATAATAAGAATCAAGCACTATAACTTGTTTGAATCGCTTGAGACATTCATTATAAAATGAATTCTTATTATTGGCAAACACCTCTAAAAACAAAGTTTTTGGCTTAATCTCATCAACACACTCAAAAAACCGTTTTTGAAAATCTTCAAAAAATTTCAGTTTTTCCAAATCTGCTTTTGTATAAAATGTTTTGAGATTACCTTCACTACATGGCGGATCAGAGAAAATTACATCTGCATTTTTCATGTAATCGGGCAGAGGATTAAAAATATCGTGTACCTTTACTGTGCCTGTACCGATATTAATAATACCACCCATATCATACTTTTTATATACTTCACCGTATTCCCAAGCCATTTATTACTCCGTCATATATACGTTTTCATCCATGTCCTTCATTTCCCATGCAGGACTATACAGCTGTTTCTTAAATAGTTCGGCAACACCTGTAATTTGCTTAAGTCGATACACTTCCTCGGCTTGCATACCAAGTTGTGTTGCAATATCATCTTCAGATACACCCTGATCGATAAGTGCCTTAACAAGATCGCCCATCATTTCAACTTGGTGTACACCGCGAGCACGGTTAAACTGTACTGTTGCGGCCATACGATGAGAAATATCATGCTTAAGAACAACAATAGGAAGTTCTTTAGCCTTGAGATAATCCTTAAAGATAGTATATCGGTGAAACCCGTCAATAATGATATACTTTTCCTCTTCTTCACTCCAAATTGTAACAACTGGGAAGCACATACCATTAGCAATAATCGACTGTTCAAGCAGTTTCATATTTTCGCCACTCACACTATTGGGGTTATAATTATTTGCTTGAACCTTATCAATTGGAACCATAATCACATCAAAACATGGACAATTGACCTTACCCTTCTCGGTTTCTACAATAATATTCTTAAGTTCACTCATTTATTTTTCCTATATTCATAACGAAAACCATAAGCCTGTTTTGCCTTTCCTTGACAAACTTCACCAATATGGCTTAACCTGGCATTCTTCCAATTTGTATTTTGACGTATCCAATTTTGTGCTTCTTTAAGTGTTTCGCACAACTGAACATCATTTCCATTACTATCGATTATAGCACAAAATCCTTTCCAATTTGGATTATTTTTTCCTCGATATTCTTTACTACGTATACTAAGCCTTTCACGCACATTCTGTGAAATAATACCGCTGTTCCACGCATGAACCATATTTTCAGACGGTGTTACCCACTCAAGATTATCTACTGAGTTATTACGCCCATTACCATCAATATGATTAACATGAGGCTTATTATGAGGATTTGGAATAAATGCTTCGGCAACTAATCTATGAACAAGAAATTTATTTGATTTGCCGTTCTTAGATAATGTTACAACATAATATTCCGCAAGTCCTTTTCCCTGTGGATGCTTGAGAAGCGAAGGTGAAAGTAATCTTCCTCTCACCTTCATGCTTCCCGATTTTCGTTTAATGGTTCTATCAACACTACGAATCTTTCCTGTAGAACTTACCTCATAAATTGATTCATAACCGTTGATGAATTTCCATTCTTCGAGCATTATAGTACACTCATCCAATACTTTAGACGTTCTTCACGTGGATCAAGTGCGGATTTCACGGGCAAATTGTTTTCATAATCATTAAGAATTAGCTGTCTGCACTGTTGACGTGCCACATAATTGTTATTCAGGTGCTTGCTAAATCGTTTAATAAAAATTTGCTTTTTATGCTCATCAGGATAAGTTTCAAGCAGAAAATCTCGATATGCTTTCCAGTCCACAAAATTCTTTGGTAGCTTTCGTACCTTAAGCATTTTGTCATCCTGACCATAGATATTTCCTACCATAATACCGTCAATTCGCTTTAGTAGCTTATCATAGGTCTTAGGTTCAAATTCAGGCAGTTCCACAAGAGACTTAAACGACTTTTCATGAATGAGTGAAGAAACACGCATATCTTTCATACCAAATCCTTTCATATATTGGTAATCATAAATGCGAGAATACTTTACACCATTCTCATACAGATAACGCCAAATATCCCAAAAGTTCCAGTCAAATAGTGGATAAAAATTATAAGAATTTTCTGAATATTGTCCACGTTGGGTAGCCCAATAAATGTTCTTATACGCAGGATTCTTAACAACTGCTCTCCAACGATTAGGGGACTCAACTGCTCGAAGACCAATCAAGAAAGCGGAATTTGGGTGAGCACGTTGGAAATTATCAAGCGCATCATAGAAACCGAATCCCTTTTCCTTATCTCGAATTGTTTCATGCTCACGATCCCATTCAGGAAACTTAATCGAGTCTGGTTCCTTTGGTCTCATCCAAATCTTATGCTTTCCTGGTTCCCAGCACTTGAGCTGTCCTTCATTCATTGAAGTTGCATTGGTGAGATTAAACGGAATCTGATACCACAGCTTAATTGTATTTTCAGGATACAAATTCATCAAATATCGAACCTGCTCAACTGTAGACTCATACACAACTTCTTCATCAAGGAAAAAAATACCAACCTTACGGTCTCGTTTATGTGCCTCAACTAGTGCCATATGAGCTAGAACGGTTGAGTCCTTACCACCTGAAATCGATACACAAATATTTTCAAATTCATCAAACAAAAATGAAATACGCTTCTGTGCGGCTTCTACCACATTACAATCAAGATAATGCTGTCTCAGCATAAAACTTCTCCAAACGATTAATCCAATCTTCTAAATCTTTCTTTTGCCAACGATCAATAGACAAATCACTTGTCGTTACAGTAAGGTCTTTTTCACGTGTTCGAGTCAGCAGTGAAATAAGTTCTTGTCGTCTAATCGGAAAATCAATAATTGTATTATTTTCATCTTCCTTATATGTCGTACAATTTAACTTTTTAAATCGAAGATTACGGCATAAAAATTTATTATTTTCTGTAAATTGAGTATTATTCGATTCTTCGATAAACTCTGAAGGCATACTATTGATTGTATCAAAAATATGCTTTGCTCGAATAGTTCCTGCATGAATAGCCAGATTGCGAGGAATCGTATCAGGGTCTTTCATGCCAATTTCAGAAAAACGCTTTTCCTTGTCCTTATTATATTCATCAATGTCTGTTTTGTCAACATCAATGTGAATAAACTTGGCCGTAATGTGTACAGGCTTAATAAACATTTTTGAGTTTTTAACAATTTCATACTCAAATTGTTCGCCTTTATACAACGCATTGTTGTATTGATCCATAAGAATCATTACGTCCTTTTCATCATTAATGAACGGAAGATATGAAAATACAATACGTTGAGGTGTTTGATTTAGGAAAGCATTAACGCAGTTATATTCCAATGCATAACGATTTTCTTGGATGAGAAGTTCATCTGAAATGATCAATGTTTTCTTATCAATCCATTGTAGCAAACGATAGTAATTCTTATACATGATTGCATCTTTATATGCAAGATATTCAAATGGAATATTTTCAGGAAAAGAATACTCAGTTTTGCAAGTTGGATTATAAATCACCAAAATTTTTCTTACATCATTATTCTCAATATAATGAGATACAACTTTTTGTTTATCCCAATCACCAATATAAAACATCAACTAGTCCTTTTATAGGTTTAACTATCAATCCCACTATAGCATATTACTTAATATAGTGCATGATGAGTTGTAAAAATTTGTTTCCCTTTATGATTTGTTCAAGATGATACTTGAAGTAATCAAATTTAGTTACATCGTTAACCTCTGCATAATACTCAGTCACCTTTGAATAATGTCCAATCTCATTCTGAAAGGCACTACCATAATTTGCATTCATAAAACAGGTATGAGCGATCGATAGTAAGTCACAATAATTAGTGGCATGTTGAATTTTTGCCAACTCCTCTTTCCTCACTCTCAACTCATCAAACCACAACCTCATTATAGCATCTCCCCAACACCATTGCAAGCATAGCATAAATCCACAACACCTATCATTGTACCACATAAATTTAGATAAGTCAAGAAAAAACACATATAATTTTTTCTATTAAATTTTTCTATGGATCATAAAGAAAACCTATTAAGATTTTCTATTGATTAGTTTAAACTTATCATAAGTTTGATCTAAATCAAAGAAACATAACATTGTTCTAAAATGTGTTGTTAAAATACAACAAATAGGTAATCAACCCTATTGACAAGCATTTTAGTTTGTGGTATAATATATGTTAATAAAAGAGGTTAATAAAAAATTATATAAATTCTAGAAACGAACGTAGTGAGTTTCTGTTGTTACGAATGAAATGAGTAACAACTTTGAATGTTAATTAACTTCTACTCATGAGTATCAAATATAAATTGTTAACTACGAACGTTAGTGAGTAGTTAATGTTACGAACGAAGTGAGTAACTGATAAACAAAACATTAAATGATTGTTAAGCGGTTTATCTTCACTACGTTCAGATAAACAAAACTTTCACTTCGTTCAAGTTTAAATTACTTTAAATCTTAATTACTCATGAAGATAAACAATATAAAGTAACTACTACT
>ERZ1034687.368-NODE-368-length-28587-cov-19.890929_pt1 | contig 28587 bp, 28 predicted proteins | sample MGYA00520704_ERZ1034687 | MGnify/ENA primary metagenome ERZ1034687 (study PRJEB33766, sample SAMN09781762) | gut metagenome | biome: gut microbiome | host: Homo sapiens | place: Madagascar | study: EMG produced TPA metagenomics assembly of the PRJNA485056 data... | reverse complement strand
TGTCAACTCTCAAATAAAAATATATAATTTTATTATGAGTGTATCTGAGGATTTGAAAATACTTCTATTAAAAGAAAAAATGACAATTACCGAATTGGCAAAATTAGCGTCGGAAAAGTCGGACAAAAAATATACTGTTTATGGTATATCGCAAAAGCTTGCTCGAAACTCAATGAGATATGATGAATTGAAGTTTTTGGCAGGAGTTTTAGGTTACAATATAAAGTTTGAAAAACAAATAAATGAATAATAAAAAATGCACCTTCTTTTTAGAAAGTGCATTTTAATTTTTTTCTCAATTCAAGAAACTATTTGTTAACAGCATCTTTGAATTTTTTACCTGCTGAGAAAGCTGGAACTGTTGTAGCAGGGATTTTCAATTCTTTACCAGTTTGTGGGTTACGGCCAATTCTAGCAGCTCTTTTTCTAGCTTCGAATGTACCAAAACCAACTAAAGTAACTTTTTTACCTTTAGAAACTGTTTTTTGAACTGTTTCAATCAAAGCAGCCAATACTTCAGCAGCTTCTTTTTGAGTTACACTTGCTTTTTTAGCAATTTCTTGTACTAATTCTTCTTTGTTCATTATTAAACTCCTTCTTCTCTTTGTACAAGTTTTATTATAGCTGAATAGTTTTTAAAATCAAGTGTTTTAACGATTTTTAACACTTTTTTACATTTAAAACATACATTTGTAGGAAATTAAAATAGTTTTTGCTATAATATTAAAGGATTGGAGTGTGTGAATGAAAGAAAGAATTTTATTATTTTGTATAGTTTTTGGTCTGGGAGTTTTTATATATATATTTCAAAGTTATTTTAATACGGTATGGGGACTTGCGATACTTTGCTTTTTAATGTCCTTGTACGTAGGGTTTATGAATCTTTCTTATAAGCTCCAAAAACGTAAGCTTCAAAAATATCCGCAAGTTATAAACGAAAATTACAAACCTTTTGTATCTGTTTTAATTCCTGCGCATGACGAAGAATGCGTTATTGCGAACACTGTTCAAAATATTTTGGATATGGATTATGAAAATTTTGAAGTAATCGTAATAGATGACAGAAGTGTTGATAATACTGCATCTGTTATAAAAGATTTGGAACAAAAATATGATAAAGTTACTGCTCTTATCAGACCCAAAGATGCTTTTCCCGGTAAATCAGCTGTATTGAATGATGCTTTTAAAATTGCTAAAGGTGAAGCCATTTTGGTTTTTGATGCAGATGCGACAGTTGATGCTGATTTCTTAACAACTTTGATACCTCATCTTGAACCAAAGGATGTTGGAGCAGTTCAAGCTAGAAAAGTTATTAGAAACAAAAATACAAATCTTTTAACTCGTTGCCAAAATAACGAATACACTCTTGATACATACTTTCAAGTTGGGAGAGATTCTGTAAAAGGTGCAGTAGAATTAAGAGGTAATGGAGAATTGATTAAACGCCAAGCTATTGAGGATATTGGCGGATGGAACAATTATACGATTGTAGATGATTTGGATATGTCTACAAGAATGCACATAAAAGGCTGGGATATCAGATTTTGCCCTGATGCTATTGTTTATGAAGAAGGTATTATTTACGTAAAACCTTTGTATAGACAGAGAAGAAGATGGTTGGAAGGAACAATCAGGCGTTATCTTGAATATTCAGGAGCTGCTCTTTGTTCAAAAGATATGTCACTTCGTGCAGGGCTTGATATGATGGCATATATTTCAGAATTTATTATGCCGGGTTGGTTTTTAATGGAAATCTTAATCAGGGGATTTAAAGTTCTGGCAAAACAAGCTCCTCCTCACATGCTTTATTCTTCAATAATCATCGGTTGTTTAATCGGTTTTGGATTTTTCTTTGCAGCAAGATATGCTTTGAGAAGATATGATTACATGCCAAGATTGGATGCGACTTTTGAGGCTTTGGAAACTTCGGTTTACTTATTGATAATTTGGTTTCCGTTAGTGCTTTATATCTGTTTTAAAATTTTGTTTATGAAAAAAGATATGAATTGGGGAAAAACTGCTCACGGTTTGGTTCGTGAAGAAGAAGCAAGTATAAAGGATTTAATTTTAAATGAATTGGGAAAAACTAAAGCTTTCACAAAAGAATACACAGAAAAATTAAAACAGTTGTTATTGGAAAAGAGTTTTCATGGTGATATAAATTTTAAGGATTTTAACATAAAAGATTTCAAATTGTTGGAAAAATTAATCAAAGATGATAAATTAAAAAAGTAATAAAAGGAGAAAAATAAATGGCAACACAAACAATAGTCGATGTAAAAAGCAAAATCAGAGATATAAAAGATTTTCCGAAAGAAGGAATTATCTTTCGTGATATCACAACTGCTCTAAAGGATGCAGAAACTTTAAGGGTAATTGTTGATTATCTTTGTGAGCAATTTAAGGATGAAAAAATCGATTATATCGCTGGTATTGAAAGTCGTGGCTTTATTTTAGGTATGCCAATGGCTTATAAAATGGGGATTGGATTTGTTCCGGTTAGAAAACCAAATAAATTGCCTGCAGCAACTTATTCTCAAGAATATTCTCTTGAATATGGCACAGATAAAATCGAAATTCACCAAGACGCATTTCCACAGGGTGCAAATGTGTTGGTTGTAGACGATTTGTTAGCAACAGGCGGAACAGCAGAGGCTGCTTGTAAACTTGTTAAAAAAGCCGGTGCAAATCTTGTAGGTACTGCTTTTTTAATTGAATTGACCGCATTAAAAGGTAGAGAAAAATTGGTTGATTCCCCTAAAAATGTTTCAATGCTTCAATATTAGTCCGCAAAATAAGAAAAAGAGAGCAAGTGTGACTAATAAAGAAAAGGAAATAAAAAAATGAACGTACAATCAATTAGTTTAGCAACTCCACAACACAATTCACAACCAACTTTTAACGGCTATGTCGATAAACCTGTTATAAAGCTTGTTAGAGGATTAACTCAAATGGGTATGGATAGAGTTGTAAATGAAGCAAATTTATCTTATCAAAAAGTTGATATTAGAAAATTGCATGATGTAAGAACAATGGGCGAAGCTGTTTTAGCCAAATTTAACCATTTTGTAGAAAATTTACATCCAAAAACTACTTTAACTTTTGATAAGTCAAGAACACAATTAGTAGTAAAAAATAAAGAATTGGGAACCGATGTAGGTTTTGCTTTTTATAAAGATGTGACAGGTAATACAGGCAGATTAGAAGCTGATTATCGTAGGATAGATGCTTATGCTCCTGGTTTAGTTGGTTTATCTGGAGAAAACCTTAAAGAATTTAACAATTTGGCTGATACTCTTGTAAAAGCTCCTCATAAAGAAGAAATAGACGAATATTTGTATAAAAATTTTACTCAAAAAATTGAAAAACAAGCTAACAATTCATCTTTCTTTGCAGGGTTGAAAACAAAAAGAAATGGTAAAAAAGCTGACAAATTAGCTCCTGAATTTGGGCAACCAACAGGTTGGTTAAACAAATTGTTAGAAATAAGAAATAACGCAATTCAAAAGAAAGAAGAAGCAAAACGACTTGCTAAAGAACAAAAAAAACTTAAAAAAGTTAATATGAAAATAGCAAAAGAGGTATAAAAAATAGAGCCAATTGGCTCTATTTTTTTATCTTTTATAAAGTTCTTCTTTTGTGACATTTATATCTGTATAATTATATTTTTTTAGGTATTCAATTGCTTCTGATGGAGTTTTTGCTACAAAAAAAATCTTCCTACTTTTTTCTGAGGCGAATTTCTGAGAAATAATTTCTTCAAAAAATTCTATCAATTTGTCGTAAAAACCATTTGTATTGAGTATTATAATTGGTTTGTTGTTGTAGCCGAGTTGCTTTTGAACAATCATTTCAGACAATTCTTCAAGTGTCCCAAAACCTCCGGCAAGTGCGACTACAGCATCTGATAGTTCATCCATTTTGGCTTTTCTGGAACGCATACAAGGTGTTACAGTAAGGTTTACACAACTATCGGTGAAAACTCCCATGTTGTACAATTTTTCAGGCATTACTCCGATTATTTGTTTACCATTTAACTTAACTTGTTCTGCACAAGCCCACATCAATCCTAGCGAACTTCCTCCATAAACCATATCAAACCCAGTTTTCGCAAGTAATTTACCAAATTCTGCAGCCGTTTTGTAGTAAGATTTGTCAAGATAATTGCAAGAAGATGCGAATACGCAAACTCTTTTTATATTATTCATCAAATCCACCACCAATCTTGTAATAGTAAGAGCAAGTAACTCCTGTTCCCGTTTCGGAACAATCTTTTTTGAGTGCTGGCATGTCCATATCAAATCCGAAAGGTTGTATTTCTCCGCCATCATAAATATTTATACCGAAAATATCTTTTCCCCATTTATTTGGAGGTAAGATTCCGTTCATATCAAACATCATTAAGAATAAAACGTCATCAGTTTTGTTAGATTGAATATCTTTTATTCCAACAATTGAATTGTTTTCTGCGAAATAAAATTCGTCAAAAAAGTACGTTTGTCCTCTATATACCTTTGCACCATTCATATATTTGGGATGGTAATGTTTTACAGGCATTCCGTCAATATCAATTCTCAAGTATGGTTTGATAAGTGTAAGAAGGAGTTTTTCTCTTTCTTGCGGTGTTTTAGCTCTGTTCAGGCTTTTGAGCATATCATCTGTAATGTGCGCATTCATTACAGAAAACATGTATTCAATACGGTTAAATTTTTCATTCCACTTAGAAATAAAGCCTGCTTGACGAGTGTTTTCAATAGAAAACGGCATTATTAAAAGCAAAACTCCTAAAAACACAAATAAAGCAATAGAATATTCAAGTTTCCAATAATGTTTTTTCGTCATAATACCTCTTTAATTATGCCATATCAATACGTTTTTTTTCTGCAATAAGTTTTTCGTAAACCCATTCAGGTACGAAGTTTTTACCCAAAACAATTTGACCATTCATAATATTTGGTGCGTGGAAATCGGAGCCACCCGTTACGATTAAACCTAATTCTTCTGCCATAGACGAAAAATATTCAACGCAAGCCGGCGAGTGCTTTCTGTGGTAAGCTTCAATTCCTCTCAATCCATATTGCATTAATTCTTTAACCAATTCTTCTGCGATATCCAAATCATGAGGGTGGGCTATTACAGGAATTCCACCTGCATCATAGATGATTTCAACTGCATCTTGTGGAGTAACAGTTTTTCTCTGAACATAAACTGGAGAATCATCATGTATATATTTTGCATAAGCCTCAATAACACTTGACGTTCCACCTGCATTTGTAATCGCTTTTGCAATATGAGGACGACCGATACTTCCGCCTTCTGCAACTTGCTTTTTTATATCTTCAAATTTTATGCGAATACCTTCTTTTTTAGCTAATAAATTGATAATTTCTTTAGTTTGTTTAACACGAGCTTGTTGCTGCATTTTTAGCATATTTTGAAAATCACTGTTATTAACATCCATAAAATATCCCAAAATATGAACTTCGTAATTTTTGTAAAGTGTGTTAACCTCAATACCTTGAATGATTTCAAGTTTATTTTCTCTACCAGTTTTTTTTAAATATTCTTTGGCGACCGGATAGGACAAAACGTTATCGTGGTCTGTCAAAGCAATTGCTTGTAATCCGACATCAATTGCGGTGTCGACAATCTTTTCCGGCGAAAATACTCCGTCGGAATAAAGGGTGTGAATATGCAAATCACTTTTCATTTTCCGCTTCCTTTTTTTCTTTATCTACGTAACAAAAAATTCTTCTTATAGCTACAGTATGCCCGCTTGTTGGATTAATTTCAACTTCAACAGCATTAACTTGGACAGCATTACCGTCAGCTACGTCATAGCGTTCTGGGACTACAGTTGTAAATCTGTGTAATGAGGTTTCGTATTCCATTCCGATTACACTTTCTTTTGTGCCGCAAAAGCCGGCATCTGTTATGTAGCCCATATTGTTAATAATTTGTTCATCAGCAGTTTGAACATGTGTATGTGTGCCGAAAAAAGCACTTACTCCTAATTCTGAGCAAAATCTTGCAAAACATATTTTTTCTGCAGTTGCCTCAGCGTGAAAATCAACAATTACAATAGGAGTAACCTTTTTAATACGTTCAATTTCGTCTTTCACAACAACCCATTGTGAATCGACCGGAGCCATAAATACTCGCCCCAAAACATTTATAACACCTATTTTTACACCATTTGCAAGTTCAAAAATGCGACTTCCGCAACCGGCAGTTCCATTAGGATAATTAATAGGGCGGATTAGTTTGTCTGCCCTATCGATGTAGTTAAAAATCTCTTTTTTATCCCAAATATGGTTGCCTGAAGTCATACAATCTACGCCATATTCGGATATTTCATTATAATTTTTTTCTGTTAAACCAAAACCGTGAGATGCGTTTTCAACATTTGCGATGATAAAGGAAGGTGCAGTATTTTTGGTGTTTTGCAAGAAATCTCTTAGTGCAAATCTTCCCGGTCTGCCAACCATATCTCCGAAAAATATAACTTTTATTGTTTTATCATCACTCATCATTTTAGCATTCCATTTTTATATAAAAGGTTTTTGGCGTTAAGAATTTATTGCCTTAACGCCATATCGCCTTATTAATTTTATTTAGCTATTTCTGTAGTTCGAAATTCTCGAACTACTGTTACTCTAATTTGTCCAGGGTAATCAAGTTCTGTTTCAATGCGTTTTGCAACATCTCTGGCAAGTTTTTGTGATGCAAGATCGTCGAATTTTTCAGATTCAACGATAATTCTAACTTCACGACCAGCTTGAACTGCAAAAGATTGTTTAATACCATCAAAACTATTTACGATTTCTTCAATTTTTTGTAAACGTTTGATGTAAATTTCTAATGTATCACGTCTAGCTCCCGGTCTGCCTGCTGAAATTGCATCAGCAACTTTTACAAGAACTGCTTCAATTGTGTTTGCAACAACATCATCGTGGTGAGCTTCAATTGCGTGAATTACTTCCGGTCTTTCACCATATCTTGATGCTATTTCAACACCAAGTTGGATATGTGTACCTTCCTGAGTTTGGTCTACGGCTTTTCCGATATCGTGCAAAAGTCCTGCTCGTTTTGCGATTTTTTCGTTTGCACCGATTTCAGCTGCAAGCATGCCTGCGATATGCCCAACTTCAAGAGAGTGTTTTAAAACATTCTGACCATAACTTGTTCTGTAATATAGGCGACCTAGTGTTTTGATTAACTCTTTGTTTAAGCCCATAACGCCCATTTCAAGAGCCGCATTTTCGCCTTCTTCCCATATCTTTTTGTCAATTTCTTCTTGAGCTTTTTCAACCATTTCTTCAATACGAACCGGATGAATACGCCCGTCAACGATTAATTTTTCAAGTGCAAGTTTCGCAATTTCACGTCTAACAGGATCAAAACTTGATAATACAACGGCTTCAGGTGTATCATCAATGATTAAATCAACTCCTGTAAGAGTTTCTAAAGCACGAATGTTACGACCTTCACGACCGATTATGCGACCTTTCATTTCGTCATTTGGTAATGCTACAACAGAAACTGTTGTTTCTACAACTTGCTCAATCATACATCTTTGCATAGTTGTAGAAAGAATTTCTTTTGCTTTTTCCAAAGAAGTTTCTTTAATTTTAGCTTCATTTTCTCTAACAAGTTGCATTTGTTCTTGTGCTAAATCGTGTTTTAGCTGGTCTAAAAGCATGTTTTTAGCATCTTCAGCTGACATGCCGGAAATTCTTTCTAATTCAGTTGTTTGTTTTTGAACAATTTCCGCCAAATAATCTTCTTTTTCAAGAAGTTCATCTATCTTTCTTTGTGCTTGAAGGTCTTTTTCAGTATATTCTTGAATTTTATCTTCAAGCATGTCTTCACGTTTTGCTAATTTTTGTTCTTGTCTTGCAAGCTCCTGTCTTCTTTCTCTTTCTTCTTCATTAAGTTTTTCTCTGTCATCTTGAAGTTCTTCAATAGCTTTGATACGAGCTTCTTTTAGGAGCAGTTTTTCTTTTTCTTCCAGAGCTTGTCTGTCTTTTTCTACAGACAAAAGCACGGATTTAGTTTTGCTTTGCTGGACAAACAGCACGGCGATTAGAGCTATTACTGCAATAACCGCAATAATCAATAAAAAGTCCATAAAGTTTTATACCTTATCCTTTTCTATTTTTTAATAATACACGCAATGCCCGATACATATATCCTATCGGGTCACAAATTACTTATAGATTAACTTGATTTTATCGCATATATTTCCAAAAAATATTTACCTACTACATCTGTACATATCTTAACATAATTATGAGTTTTTGTATAGTAGATATTTAAAAAATGATACATATATACCAATTTACAAAACTTTCTTAAAGTGATATACTTTTCGTAGTAAAAAGGAGAGAAAGATTATGGAAATTAAAGTTTCACAAGACGTTAAGTCTACTCCTGTAGAAGTTTTGGTTATTAATAAATTTGAAGGTGAAAAAACTTCTGTGGAGCTTGCTAATACTTATGCTGTTGAAAAAGACGGCTTTGAAGGTAAATTTGGTCAGACTTATTTGATGCACACTTTAGGACAAATTCCTGCTGATAAGATTTTGATTATCGGTTTTGGTAAAAAAGAGGAATTTGATCATAACAAAATGAGAGAAGCAGTTGCAAAATCTATCAAAAAATTGCAACAAATCAAAGCTAAAAAAGCTGCATTTGATTTTGATGTAAATGCTGATTATGGTAAATCTGCTGCGATTGGCGCTATGATTGCTGATTATGCTTATGATAAATATAAATCAGAAAAAGCTCATCATTTAGATGAAATAACTTTTGCTAACTTCTCACAAAAAGATGTTGAAGAAGGAATTGTTTTTGGAGAAGCAATGAAATTCACTAGAGATTTAGCAAATACTCCTGCCCAAATTGCTACTCCTCAAAAACTTGCTCAAATTGCATCTGAATTAGAAGGTGTTGAAACAAAAGTTTTTGATAAAGAAGAAATTCAAAGAATGGGTATGGGTGCATATTTGGCAGTAGGTCAAGGTAGTGTTAATCCTCCTGAATTTATTCATATTAAATATACTGGTAAGAACGTTAAGAAAAAAATTGCTCTTATCGGTAAAGGTATTTGTTTTGATTCTGGCGGACTTGACATTAAACCGGCATCTTCTATGTTGACAATGAAAGATGATATGTCAGGTGCAGCATGTATTTTAGGCGTAATGCGTGCTTTGGCAAAACTTCAGCCGGATGTAGAAGTTCACGGATTGATTGCTGCTTGTGAAAATATGCCTTCTGGTTCTTCTTACAAACCTGGTGATATTTTGACTGCTAAAAACGGAAAGACAATTGAAGTTGATAATACGGATGCAGAGGGAAGATTAACTCTTGCTGATGCTTTGTGTTATGCTTGTGAACTTAATGTTGATGAAGTTATTGATATTGCTACATTGACAGGAGCTTGTGTAGTTGCTCTTGGTTCTCATATTTCAGGAATTATGGGAAATGATGACAACTTTATTGAAAGTTTGATTGAAACAGGAAAAGATGCAGGTGAAAAGCTTTGGAAACTTCCTATGGATAGAGAATATTTCGATAGCTTGAAATCAGAAATTGCAGATATGAAAAATACAGGTTCAAGAATGGGCGGAGCTTCTGCAGCGGGAGTATTCTTGCAGGAATTTGTTGAAGGTCCAAAATGGGCGCATATTGATATTGCAGGTACTGCATATATTGAAAAACCTCAAAAAGAATTTATTGCAGGTGCAACTGGTGCAGGTGTAAGAACTCTTTTGAGCTATGTAACAAAATAATGATTATTTAAAATCCAATAAAAAAGAGGTTAAACATTTTGTTTAGCCTCTTTTTAAATATTAAAACTCTTTTAATATAGCAACCTATGTAACACAATAGGTATTGTGTTACATTTATATTCGGCAATATGTTTTGAAAACTTTAATAAAATCGTACATTTGTGTTACAATTTGTAATATTTGTTAGAGCGAAAAAGTCATTAAATTCAAATCTATTATATCTTGGTTTATCCCAATATATCTCAGAGTTATGTCAGGTGTAGAGTGATTGAAAATTTTTTGTAATATAACAATATCTTTCTTTTCTTGATAAAAGTGATATCCGAAAGTTTTTCTGAGAGTATGTGTGCCGATGTTTAAATTAATGCCTGCGTTATTGCAAGCGTTGCAAATTATTCTATATGCTTGAACCCTTGTTATTGGCTGAGAACCTCTTTTGCTTTCAAATAGCCAATCTTCAGATAATTTGTTATTTATATATTTATCAATACATAATTTTAGTTTTTTAGTTTTTTGTTCTTTGATTTCAATATATTTTTTGTTTTTTACGTCTTTTACTTTTAGTTTTAAAATATCGGAAATCCTTAATCCACTATTTATTCCAAGAACAAATAACAGGTAATTCCGCTGATTACTTTGTTTTAAGACCTGTTTAACTTTTTTAATTTGTTCTTTATCTCGAATTGGTTCTACAAATTTCATATAGCCTCCTTTGCTATCAATTACGCACCGAAAACTCATGTAACACAATACCTATTGTGTTACATAAAGCTTTTAAATCTCAATTTATAAAAGTGCAACGTGCAAGAAAGGCGAAAATGGCAGATCATTTAATTCAAAAAGGGCAAACACTGTCAACTATTGCCCAACAGTACAATGTATCTATTGATACATTAATGAAATTAAATCCCCAATTGAAAAATCCAAATTCGATTATGGCAGGAGCGAGTTTGAAAATTTCTCAGGATGTTCCGACTGCAAAAGCAGAAAAAACGATTAAGGGTGCAGAGCTGGAAAAATCTCAAAATGCGTCCACTACCGCTTCACAATCAAATAAATATTCTACTAAAGATATTGCGGTAGGTGGACTTGTTGCAGGTGTTGCTTGGAAAATGGGTAATGATGCTTATGGAGTTGCTAAAAATCAGGCTAAAAGAGCCGGAAAAGCAACTGTTAAAGTAGCTAAAAACATTCCGAGCAAGGTTTCGAACATAACTCACAAAGCGGCAACAAAAGCTAAAGCGATGGCGCATTCAATGAAAGCAACCGGAACTAAACTCGCTAGTAAAGCTTCTGCTAAGTACCATAATGCTGTTAAAGCAGGAAAAGATAAAATAGCGACACTTAAAAACAAAGCAAGTGTAAAAATCAAAAAAGGTACTGGCAAGGTTTCTAATCTAGGAACATCAGCGATAAATAAAGCGAAATCTCTGGTAAGTAATTTGAAAGCTAAAGCGATGAATACTGCATCTTCTGCTAAAAATTATGCCAATAATGCTATAAATAAGGCTAAATCAGGAGTAAAAACCGCTTTAGGCAAAGGTAAAGGCTTGATGTCAAAAGCAAAAGTTTCTGTAAATAAAAAAGCTGGAAAAGTTTTAAATTTTGGTACATCAGCGATGAATAAGGCGAAATCTTTAGTAAGTAATTTGAAAGCAAAAGCAATAAATTCTGCAACATCTGCGAAAAATCTTGCCGGTAATATGATAAATAAAGCTAAATCAGGAGTAAAAACTGCTTTAGGCAAAGGTAAAGGCTTGATGTCAAAAGCTAAAGTCGCAGTTAAGCAAGGTGCAGGAAAAGCTGCAAGTATGGGTAAAGCAGTTAAACCTATGGCTAAGAGTATGGTTAAAGCTTTGAAAGCCGCATCTCCAACATTAAAAGCAGTTGGAAAAGTTGCAAAACCTGTAGCAGTTGTTGTTGGAGGACTTGACGTTTTAGAAGCTTATGATAAAGGCGGAGCTAAAGCTGCTAAGAAACAAGCTATTGTAACAGGTGGTGGCGTTCTTGGTGGTATTGCCGGAGGTGCTGCTACTGGAGCCGCAGTAGGTTCAGTTGTTCCGGGTGTTGGTACTGCTATCGGTACTGTAATCGGTGGTATTGTCGGTTGGTGGGCTGGTGAAAAAGCCGCATCAGCGTTAGTATAGATATATTGCAATAAAAAGGAGAATTAAAAAATGGCAATTAAAGATGAAATTATTGAAGTGACTACAAATGAAGGTGCAACATTAAATTGCGAATTATTTGATATGGTTGAATACAACAACAGGTATTATGCTTTGTTAGTCGAAGAAGGACACGCAGAAGATGATGAACCGGAATTGATGATTTATCGATATCGAGAAATTGGAGATGATGTTTATTTTGAGCAAATCTCGAATGCTGCCGAATTTAACGAAGTTTCGCAATATGTTGAAAATTTACCTTCAATGGAAGAATAATTTCAATAACACTTTTAGATAAAAATCCCATTATGACAAATCTGTCTAGTGGGATTTTTTTATTCTTGGATATATTTTTCTAAAGCGTCTGTTATTGCTTTTGCGTATTGTTCTTGAAAATCAAGATTAATTAAATTTGCGTTGTCTTGCGGATTTATGAGGTATGAAGTTTCGATTAACAAACTCAAAGCGTTTGTGTTTCTTACAACGGCAAGACTTCCTTGACGTACTTTGTCATTATTTATTCCGAGTTCTGAAACGACAGAATTTATAATCTCGTCAGCAAGAGGTTTTGCTTGATTGTAATAGTAATAAATACTTGTTCCCGTATTTTTATTTGGATCAGCTCCGTCAGGCAAGGCATTACAATGAATACTTATAAAAATCGCAGCATCTTCTCGGTTCGCAATATCCACGCGATCTTTTAATCCTATATAAATATCATCATCTCTTGTCATAATGACCTTTGCGCCTTTTTTTGTCAAATCTTTTTCCAAAAATTTTGCGATAGATAAATTAATATCTTTTTCTTTGTCGCCAAGACAACCTATTGCGCCAGTTTCGTTTCCTCCGTGTCCTGCATCAATTGCAATTTTAATGTTTTTTAAAGGTTTTTTAGTATGTATTTGTAATGGCTTTCTGATTTTTAAAACAAAATCATTTCCTTGATATTCTCCACTATAACCAATGAGTTTTTTGCCATCCATCATTTCGTCAAGTGGCAAATCCATTGTATAAATATTGTTTTCATTATCTTTTACGTTAAAAAATTTGATTAAAAGAGGATTGCTTTCAATTATTTCGAATGGAACTTTTTTGTCTAAATGAAAAATGAATGTAAAAAATTCATCACTGTCAATATAATCATAGCCACTCATCGTGGCAGGTGTTATTTCAAAGTTTGAGAATTGTTTTACGTTAGTTTTAGCAATCCATCCGTGTTGATTGTTACCTAAAATAACTCTATAAAATCCTCCTTTTTCTCCATCAATAAGTAAATTTATGTTCCTTTGCAGATGAGCCATTCTGTTAATTCCGGCATCAATTGGAGTTGAGCGCAGTGGTGAGCCTTCTGTTGTTACGTAAAAATATTTTATTTTCGGATATTTGAAAAACTGTAGTGGAAGATTACATTCTGTTTTGATTATTGGTTTGTTTATTACAAAAATTTGTCTTTCATCATCGGTTTGAAGCGTGAAGGTGTTTGAACCATTTTGAAGTTTTACAACATAAGCAAAAGCTCCTGTTTCGTGTAGTGGAATATCTTGCCCGTTGATTTTTAGGGGTTTGTCAGACGAGCCGATAAAAAATGTGGAATTTGAATTTATTATTGTTTCATTCCTTTTCGGATAAACAACATCAAAAGCCAAACAACTGTTAACAGATAATACTAAACCCAATAATAAAACATATTTTTTCATAAAAGAATTATAGCATATAAATTTACAATTATTGTTCTTCAAATTAATTAATATTTTCATTTTTTCAGATTACTTATGCTAAAATTAAAAAGGATAGTTTTAGGGATAAAATAATGAGAGATAGATTGCGAAGACGTGAGCCGGAAAATGAAATAGAAAAACGTAGCAAGAGTTTTGATCAAATTTTGGGCTTTTTGCATATCTTTTTTGCCGGTTTTATGACGTTGTTGATTATATACCTGTTTTTTATACAAGTCGTAGATGTCGGTAAATATAGAGCTAGAGCAAGAAGTCAGCGTGTTGGTAGAATTTTTTCTATGCGTGGTGATATTTATGATAGAAACGGAATTAAACTTGCGACAGACAAGGTTTATTCAGATGTTTATGCACACCCTGCAGATTATGATCATTCGCCGGAAGAACTTGCTAAAATGCTTGCTCCTATCTTGAAAATGCCTAAAGATACTTTGTTGCAAAAGCTTAAAAAACCTGGCCCTGTAATTACATTAAAAAAAGATATTGATAGAAGTACTACAAAACAGATTGCAAAACTTCACCTAAGAGAAATAAGTTTAGGAAAGAAAAACACAAGAGAATATCCGCAAGGAACTCTCGCTGCACATGTCTTAGGGTATTATAATTTTGATGCAGATATTGCAAATGGTATTGAATATACCGCAAAAGATAGGCTTGAACATGTTATTAATACTGTAAAATATCAAAGAACCAGAGATGGAAAAATTATTTATGACTTTACAACCGATCCGGTTGCGACGACAACTAACCCTAAAGGTGAAAATGTTACATTGACAATTGATGCGGCAATTCAGCATGTTTGCGAAAAAGAAATTCAAAAAATGGTTGATGAAAAGCATGCAGAACGTGGAACCGTAATTGTAATGAACCCTAAAAACGGTGAAATCTTGGCTTATGCTGTTTATCCGACTTTTGACCCTAACAATTACCGTAAAGCTACTCCTCAACAGTTGAAAAACTGGACACTTACAGATGTATTCCCTCCAGGTTCTACATTTAAAACTATTACTGTTGCAAGTGCAATGGATTTGGGTAAAATTGGAGAACATTCGACTGTTCTTGATACAGGTAAAACGACTATTGGAAAATGGGAAATTAAAAACTATGACTATGCAGTTCATCCATATCCAGGAAATATTACGTTGGAATATTTGTTTGAACATTCAAGCAACATCGGATCTATAAATGTCGCTAAAACGATGTCACCGGCAGAGTTTTACGGAGTTTTGAAAAAATTCGGTTTTGGCTCAAAAACAGGAATAGATTTGCCGGGAGAATCAGTTGGTTTGTTGCCATATTGGGCGCATTGGGATCAAGGTATTCATGCTACAATGGCGTACGGATATGGTACTTCTGTTACAGCAATTCAGATGATTTCTGCGGTTCAGGCTTTGGCTAACAATGGGGTTAGAGTTACTCCGCATGTAATTAAGTATTCGCAAGAAGAATATGATAACAAAATTCATCATACGCAGGTTATAAAACCGGAAACAGCACAAGCAGTAACCAGATTGTTGGCAGCAAGTGTTAATAATGGTAAATCTGTTATTAAGATGGATAGTTATAATGTTGCAGCGAAAACAGGTACTTCAAGAAAACCTAAAGAAGGTGGTGCTGGTTATACACCTTACACATACACTTCTACAATCGGTTATTTACCGGCATCAGATCCGCAAGTGTTGATTTACGTAATGGTAGATAGTGCAAAAGTTGGTGCTATTTGGGGGAATACAGTTGCAGGTCCTGTTTTCCATGAGGTGTCAACACAGATTGCAAGAATTATGAACTTAAAACCTGATAAGATTACACCTGTCGGAAAAAATTAATTAAAATATAAATACTAAAGGAGATATAAATGAAACTTGACGAATTAATTGAATATTTAGACTACAAAGACTTAATCAATTTTAAAAATATTGATATAACCGGAATTTCATACAATTCTAAAACAACTAAAAAAGGTGATATCTTTGTTTGTTTGGTTGGAGAGCATACTGACGGGCATGAGTTTGCACAAGATGCAATAAATTCAGGAGCTGCAGCTCTTTTGGTTGAAAGAAAAGTAGAAGGTACTAAAATTCCTCAAGTTGTTGTTTCTTCAACTCGTCACAAAATTGCTGATATTGCAGACAGATTTTATTCTTGTCCTTCAAAAGGGATTAATTTGATTGGAGTTACAGGCACAAATGGGAAAACTACAGTTACTCACTTAATTCAAAAAATATTTGAAGAAAATAACCAAAAATGCGCATTAATTGGAACTTTAGGTTATAAGCTTTCATCTAATGGCGAATATCGTGATGCCAAACATACTACTCCGCAAGCTCCTGAATTGCAGGCTACATTGAGAATGATTAAGGATGTAGAAAAAATAGACAATGTTGTAATGGAAGTAAGTTCACACGCATTAGATCAAAACCGTGTTGGAGGCTGCAGATTTAATGGTGCTGTTTTTACAAATCTAACTCAAGATCATTTGGATTATCATATCACAATGGATAATTATTTTAAGGCAAAAGCTTTGTTATTCCAGTCTTTGGAAGCTCCTTCGGAAGATGCGGAAGAAATCCCTGAAGAAAAAACTGCGTTTGCGGTAATTAATGCGGATGATGAATATGGTGACAGATTTATCAGTGTTGTACCAAAAGGTGTAAGGGTTTTCACTTACGGAGTAAGACAACAGAGTGATGTTATGGCAAAAGACATTAACTTCTCATTGAGTGGTGCAGAATTTACTCTTGTTACAGGAGATCACGTAAATAATGGCGGAAAACTAGAACATAAAGTAAACCTTCATATGAACGGAATGTTTAGTGTTTATAATGTTCTTGCTGCAGTAACTTCAGCTCTTGCAATGGGAATTGATATTGAAGTTGCGTTAAAAGCTCTCCAAAATGTTAAAGGTGTTGCAGGCAGATTTGAAGTTGTAGTTAAAAAACCATTGGTAATTGTGGATTACGCTCACACTCCAGACGGATTGGAAAATGTTTTGAAATCAGCAAGAGAGATTACTCCTGCCGATGGCAAATTGATTTGTTTGTTTGGTTGTGGTGGTGATAGAGATGCTACAAAACGACCAAAAATGGGCGCTATTGCGGAAAAATTAGCAGATAAAATTGTTATTACGAGTGACAATCCTCGTTCCGAAGATCCGCAGGTTATTATTACTGATATCATTGCAGGTTTGAAATCTGTTAATACTGAAAATGTAATTGTTGAACCTGATAGAGGAACTGCAATTGCTCTATTGAAAACAATTGCAAATAATAATGACGTTGTATTGATTGCCGGAAAAGGACACGAAAATTATCAAATTTTGAAAGATAAAACAATTCACTTTGATGATAGAGAAGAAGCTCATAAAGTCTTTGAAGGTAGTGTAATTTAATAACCTTTACCCTCGCCCATTTGGGGAGAGGGTAGGGTGAGGGGCTAACATGCAAACCAAACTTATAATAGAACAACATTTTCATGGATGTTTTGGAATTGATTTTAACAAAGCGTCTGTTGATGATGTTTTGTATTTGTCAAAAGAAATTTTGAAATATGGGATTGGTGGAATTTTTCCAACCCTTGTTACTGATAGTGTTGAAAATATAAAAAAAGCGACTGCGGTAATTAAAGAGGCAAGTCAAAAACAAACCTCTGATATGGCAAAAATTTTAGGTATTCATTTGGAAGGAATATTTATTAATCCTGAAAAAAAAGGAATACATAATCCAAAACACTTTTTAGCTCCGACGATTGAAAATTATAAATTAGTAGAAGACGATTTTATAAAAATAGTTACTCTTGCGCCGGAAAAAGTTATAGATGCGCAGAAGCAAAGAGGTACAGAGGCAAAGTCTGTTTCGTCAAATGAAAACTTAATATCATACCTTCGCTCTAAAAATATAAAAGTTCAGGCAGGGCATTGTGTTGGTGGTGATTTGACTGGATGTACAGGTGTTACACATTTGTTTAATGCGATGTCTGGTGTTGCTCATAGAGGAGAAACAACTGCACTTTCTGCGCTTGTGGATGATAATATTTATACTGAAATTATAGGTGATGGAATACACGTTTCTGACAAAGCGTTGGAACTCGTTTTTAAATCAAAACCTTTGGATAAAATAATTTTGATAAGTGATAGTTTACCTTGCACTAACTATCCACACCCATTGCGGGAGGGGAAACAGCTCTTGGCGAGCGATAGAGATGTAGGGGCGGGGTGTTATGAATTTACTTTCGCTGATGAAAAAGTTTACTATGACGGAATTAAGGCGACTTCTAAAGAAGGAACAATTGCCGGCAGTACAACAATGATACCGAAAATTATAAAAAGGTTGATGAATACGATATTTCGCACTTCTACTCTTTCCACAACCGATCGAGAGAAAATGCTTTCTCAGTTAGTTTTAACCCCATATAGTTACCACAATATAGATTTAGGTGGTTCTATTGAGTGGGATGAAGATTTTAATATTGCAAAGGTGAATTTTTAAAATCTAATCGGATAGTCAGTTGGAACTTTCCAATTATTTCTAGCTATTAAAAAAGTACAAAAATATTCTCTGTCTGTAGTTCCATTTCCCACATAACTAGGAAATGGATGTTCACTGGTACAACTTTTAATAAAGTTCTCTCTATTAGATGATGTGTATAATGATGCTTGAGAAATAGTTTTTATATTCATACTGTAATCATTGTTTGTGATATCTCTTGGTACAACAAAACCAAAAACATCTCTACCTGAATATAATACATCTCGTTGTGGATTTATTATTACTTGGAAAGAAATGTTCCCCTTAATACTATTTATTGCAGCACATACCCCAACACCATTTACAAGAATATAACAGGCGTAACTCGGATTTTTATAACAACCTTTGCCTTCGGAATTACAAACATCAAATCTTGTATCTGAGGTTAATTTTTTTGCAATTTTTAAATTTTGAACAAAATATTTTTCAAAAACCGCCTCACTAAAATCGTAAGAATATCCGTTAGTTTCTGACTTTGCGTCTACTTCTGGAATAAAACTTAAATCATTTTCGGTGTTTACAATTTGTAGCATATTGGCTAATTGGGAATATGTTGATTTAAGTTTGTTTTCTACAACTGATTTTCTATAATTTCCAATAAGAGTTGGAAGTGTTAAAGCTGCGACTATTCCAATTATACCAATTGTGATTAATACTTCTGCAAGAGTAAATGCTTTGAATTTTTTTATTGTAAACATAAAAATTTCTCCTATAATATTTTGTTAACATTATAAAAATATCATGTTTTCTTTATTTTATCAACATGTTTTTAATGAAAACATTATTTATTTAGGAACAAATTATATTTATCCTGTTCTTGGAGTGTAACTTTTATGGATAGAAAAATATTAATAGGTTTAAAAATTAAAGAAATAAGGAAAAAATCTAATTTAACACAAGAGCAATTTAGTGAAAAAATAGGTATTGAACCACCATCTTTGAGTAATATTGAAAATGGAAAAAGTTTCCCGTCGATGCAAACGGTTTTAAGAATTTTGGAGGAATTTCATATTACTCCAAAAGATTTTTTTGACAACTTATACTATGATAATGAAAAAGAACTTGAAAAACAAATGTTTGAAATAATCCAAAATCAGCCAATAGAGCAAAAAAGGATATTATATAGAATAATTAAAAGTTTTGATATATAATACTTTCGGGAAGGGGTATTTTTTTTATGAAAAGTGACAATATAAAAGCAGGAATAGCGAGAACTCCTCACAGAGGGCTTTTGATGGCTACAGGAGTAAGCAGAAAAAATATGAAAGCTCCTTTTATCGGAATTGCAAGCTCTTTTTCGGATCTTGTTCCGGGACATATTGGGATGCGAGATTTGGAAAGACAAATTGAAAAAGGTATTCATTCCGGTGGTGGACAAGCTTTTATTTTTGGAGTTCCTGCAATATGTGATGGTATTGCTATGGGACATAGCGGAATGCGATATTCTTTACCTTCTCGTGACTTAATCGCTGATTGCGTAGAGAGTGTTGCGGCTGCTCATCAGCTTGATGGGATTGTGCTTTTGTCTAATTGCGACAAAATTACTCCGGGTATGTTAATCGGTGCTTTGAGATTGAATATTCCGGCAATCATTGTTACTGCAGGTCCGATGTTGGATGGCGAGTGCGGAAATCATCATAAATTAACTATGGTTACAGGTTCTTTTGAGGCGGTTGGGAAATATAGAAATGGAGAAATTCCTGAAGAAGAATTGTTGGCGTTAGAAGAAGCTTCTTGCCCGTCAGCAGGAGCTTGTCAAGGAATGTACACCGCAAACACAATGGCTTGTTTGACAGAAGTTATGGGAATGAGTTTACCATATTGTGCATCTGCTTCAGCAGTTTCTTCTCAAAAACGTCGTTTGGCTTTTGAAAGCGGTATGCAAATTGTTGAACTAGTAAAACAGGATATCAAGCCATCAGATATTATTACAAGAGAAAGCTTAAGAAATGCAATTGTTGCGGATTTAGCACTTGGTGGTTCTACAAATACTTTCTTGCATATTCTTGCAATTGCTAATGCTGGTGGTATTGATATTACTTTGAATGATTTTGAAGAATTGAGCGGAAAAATTCACCAGATAGTAAAAATTAATCCATCATCAACTTTGACAATGGCGGATTTTCATAACGCTGGCGGAGTTCCTGCTCTTATGCAGTCAATTGGCGAACATTGTGAACAAAAAGATGAAGATAAACAATTTTATGGAAAAGTTTATAGAAATAAAGAAATTATTCCTGATTATGATAAATCAACATATACTCAAGCTGGTTTGGCGGTTTTGTACGGGAATTTGGCAAAAGACGGTTGTGTAATCAAAACATCAGGTGTTGCTCCTGAGTGTTATACTTTTGAAGGTACTGCGAAAACTTTTGATAGTGAAGAAGATGCGATGAAAGCTCTTGAAAATGATGAAATCAAAGAGGGAGATGTTATCGTAATTCGTTATGAAGGACCAAAGGGTGGGCCTGGTATGAGAGAAATGTTAGCTCCGACATCACTTTTGGTAGGCAAAGGTTTGGGTAAAAAATGCGCACTTATTACCGATGGCAGATTTTCCGGTGCAACAAGGGGGATTTGTGTTGGTCATATTTGTCCTGAAGCTGCTAATGGCGGAGTTATTGCGTTGGTAGAAGATGGTGATAAGATAAAAATTGATATTCCTAATAGAACAATGGAATTGTTGGTTGCAGAAAACATTTTGGAAGAAAGACGAAAATGTATGAAGCCGTTTGAACCAAAGGTTAAGTCAGGATATTTGTATAAATATGCTAAAAATGTTCAAGATGCTTCTCATGGTGCGATAGTTTAGTGCTTTTCGGCGTGTCTGACAAACTTTAAATCATATCCCAAAATGTCTGCAATAATTAACATTTCTCTGTGAGATATTGTTTCATTGCGGAGTTTGTTAGATAAATTGTTAAGGGAATAGGGTTTGTTCAATCGTTTGCTTAGTGCTGCGGCTAATTCGGTTAGTGATACGTTTACGTCTAATAAAATCTTTTTTAAATCATTTATAATCATTTTGTTCAATACTCCATTTATACGTTTAATATTTTACTTGTAGATTAAGTTATACTTAAATAAATTCAGTTCTTCATTGACAATTGAATGAATACGTGTAATAATGAATATATACGTTATTAATCTTTAATAAAGTTAAGGGGCTGTTGTTATGAAAAATATTAGAGAGTTTTTTAAAGTTGGATTTGTGAAAAATCGATTTTGCAACAAGTGCGCAATTGTCTGTGCTGGTAAAACCTCCTCTATCTTAGGAGAGAAAACAAGCGTTCGAGTGAAACGAGTTACGCATGCGAGAGAGGGTAACAATTTTGCCGATACGGACTTTTTACTCAAACGACCTGCTTTTACATTGGCAGAAGGTGCTACGCACGTAGACCATTGGAACAATTCTCGCAAAATAGCTTTTACATTGGCAGAGGTTTTGATCACTCTTGGTATTATCGGAGTTGTGGCGGCTATGACTATGCCGTCATTGGTAGCGAATTATGAGAAAAAGCGAACCGCAACTGCTGTGAAAAAAGCTTATTCGGAACTTTCACAAGCTCTTAAACTTGCGGAAGTTGATTACGGGGATATGGAATATTGGGATTATCCTGATGGATTAGATGTTGAAGAAAATAAAGCTTTTGTGAATAGATATATTACACCTTACTACAAGGGAGTTACTATGTTGCAAGATGGAATGATTTCAGACTGGACAGGTATATCTGATACTGGAATAAATTTTATTTCTTCAAATGGGACTATATTTTCAGGTAAGCCTAATTCTACAAATGCTTTTTATGTTTTAATTGATGTTAATGGTTTCAAAAAACCTAATAAAATGGGAACAGATATCTTTTATTTTGCAACAAGTACCGGTAAACTTATGCCTGATGGTTGGGAAGATGGTTTGACCAGAGAAATGATATTAAATGGATATTCTCATAATGGAGGGCATACATATACTTGTAAAACTGCGAGAAGCGAGAGCGATGATGCTACCTTACAAGCACGTCACGCATGTACTTCTTTATTAATGATTGACGGTTGGGAATTTAAAAAGGATTATCCTTGGAAATATACAGGAAGCGGTGCATATTAATTTCGTGATATCATGATGTCATGAGAAAGTTGGAAGATTTTAAAGAAGAAATAAACAAATGCTCCAAATGTGGCTTATGTCAATCTGTTTGCCCGATTTATAAGTTGACAGGTAACGATTGTGCGGTTTCTCGTGGAAAATTTGTGATGCTTGATGGGGTTTTGAAAGGGGATTTAAAGCTCAACAGGAATATCAACAAATATTTAGATTTGTGCTTAAAATGCGACAAATGTTCTAATTTTTGTCCTAGTTCAATAGATGTTTGCAAAATATTGGAAACCGCAAAATACAATTATGAAAAAAATACATTATGGGGCAAATTTATTTTCCTTTTGGAATCAAAATATGTTTTCGGAAATCTTTTGAAGTTATTTAAAATTATAATAAATTCCCCCCCCTTGCGTGAGGAGAAACAGCTCATTGCGAGCGAAGCGAGTAATAGAGATGTAGGGGCTGAGGCAAATAAATTGAAACTCCTTTATTTTAAAGGTTGTGTAAACAATATTTTCCCTCAAACAGATAAGTTTCTACATAAATTGTTTGATAATTCAGACGTTGAAATTATTGAAAAAGATTTTGATTGTTGTGGATTGCCATTTTTGTCAAGCGGAAATTTGGAAAGATTTGAAGAAGTTAAAAAGCATAATTTAGAGCTGATGAATTGTGATTTTGATTATATATTGACGGATTGTGCGAGTTGTGAAAGTACGTTGAAAGGGTATTTTCAACCGACAAGAAACGATGTTGGGCAAGAAAGCCCAACCTACGATTTGTCATTGCGAGCGAATGAAAAGAGCGTCGCAATCCCATCATTTATTTCTTTAGGAGAATTAATTGCAAATCAGAATATAAAATTTAAGTTTGAAAAACCTATTAAAGTTACGTTTCACAAACCTTGTCACCTTGAAAACGATGATTTTTGGTTAAAAGTTATTGAAAATTGCGAAAATGTTGAATATGTAAAAATGAAAGATTACGATGAATGTTGTGGTTTTTCCGGAGAATTTGCAATAAAAAATCACAAAATTTCTATGCAAATATCAAAACAAAAGGCTCAAAATGCAATCAATACTGGCGCAGATTATGTCATAACAACTTGTCCTGCATGTGTTTTGGGGTTGAAACAAGGAATGTTAGGGATAAAAAAATCGCCTAAAGTTTTATCCTTAAGCGACTTTTTAAATTTAGCTATAAATATTTAATTATATATGTGATTTTAGATTGTGCAACAAGTGCGCAATGACATGTGACTTAAATTCGCATCTAAAAAGTATCTATTTCCCCAATTCACTAGCTTTTTTAGTTGTTTGGTCAATTACATCATAGAATAATTTATCCGAATGCTCATTATTCATTACAGAAATTCCAACGAATGTACAACCGCCCTTTGTTGCAACATTATCAATTAAGGTTTGAACCGGAACTTCTCCTCTTTGCATAACCATTTTTGCTGAACCGATTGCGGTTTGCGTTGCAAGTTCAAGTGATTTTTCATAATCAAGTCCCAATTTTTCGCCTGCACGAGCCATATCTTCGATAACTTTATAGAAAAATGCAGGTCCGGAACCAGAAATTGCAGTTACGATATCCATTTGTGTTTCTGTTACTTCAACGGCTTTTCCGATATTTGAAAGAAGTTCAATTACAAATTCTGCATCTTCTTCATTTGCATAAGCTCCTTTGCAAACTCCGCTCATCCCTTCCAAAACAAGTGCCGGTGTATTTGGCATTACTCTGACAACTCTTTGCATTCCGATAATTTTTTCGATTTTAGAAGTCGAAACACCTGCGCAAATAGACACAAGAAGTTTGTCAGGAGTTAGTTCATCTTTAATTTCTTCTAAAACAGATGCTGCATAGTTTGGTTTTGTTGCGATAAATATGATATCGCTTTCCATAACTAAGGCACGATTATCAGTGATGACTTCAATTCCTAACCTTTGTGATGCAAGTTCTGCAATTTCGCAATTAACTTCAGAACCCTTAATATTTTCTTTTGGTAAAATTTTTGATAAAATCGTGCCTTTAATGATAGCACTAGCCATTTTGCCACATCCGATAAATCCAATTTTACATTTTTTGTTCATATTATTTAACCTGCCCCTCTTTTGTAGTTGACTAAATAGTTTTTTTAATTTACATTGGAATTATACGACAAATATAAATTAAAAGGAATAAAGAAAAATGAGACGTACACTAGAAGGAACAAAAATTAAAAGACAACACGTAAGCGGTTTTAGAGCTAGAATGGCAACTCCGGGCGGACAAGAAGTTTTGAACAGAAGACGCGCTAAAGGTCGTCATAAATTAGCTATCTCTGCTAAAAAACGTGCTTAATCATCCTTGTTACTTTATTTTTTGTAAAGGGATGAAATTGAAAAATACTTCAAATGCAGCAGGTCTTAATGTTAGACATGCTGTATTGTTGTGAGTGAAAATATTATATGTTACCAAAACAATTTAGATTAAAAAATAAAGCAGCTTTTTCTGCAACATACAGGGTAAAAAACTCTTTCCATAAAGGAGGAGTAACTTTGTTTGCAGGAATTAAAAAGAAAGATAATGAAACTCTAACACGTGCAGGGTTTGTTGTTTCTAAAAAAACTCACAAGAGGGCGGTTAAGCGTAATAGGTTAAAACGCTTGATGAGAGAAAGCTATAGACTTGCTTTAAAAAGTAATAATCTGGGCAATTCGCAAAATTATATGTCTTTAATTTTTGTCGGAACAGAGCATGCTTTAGGTAAAAATTTTGCCGAAATTCAAAATATAATTAATAATCTTATACAAAGGTTAAAATAATGCTTGAAGGTATTTTTGCAGAAAATGTTTTAAAACATCCGAATGTCAGACCATATCCGCAACAACCGCAGGAAACTTCCGGATATTACGTCGGTACTCAAGCAATTTACAGGTATTCATTAAAAGATTCTGATTATCCGACATTGATTATATCTGACCCGATTTATGATAATGCAGGAGGAGTTATTACTCCCGGATATTATGAGCTTGCATTATCTGATATGAGAGATTTTTTAATCCTTATTCAATCTAAAAATCCTGTTGCAGTTATTCCTGTTATTAAAATTGAAGAAGATGCGACAGAGCAAGATAGGCTTAATAATAAAGTAGTAAAAAAAGAGTTGAAGAAAGAAGAAAAAGTACGAAAAGATACAAACGAAAAACGTGCTAAAGTTGGTATGTCACCTGATGTTCCACAAGTTTACATGGAAGCTTCTATTGAGTATGAACCAAAAGGTCAATACTACTTAATTAAATATCAGCGTGGAACAATTAAGGCGTGGGGTGCTTTTAAGGGGTAAAATTTAAGTTAATATTTCTTAAAATTTTTTAAAGTTCTGCAATTTTTGTTCCGTAAATTACTTTATATAAATATGTGCAATCATGGAGATTTTTAATTAAATAAGAAAAGGAGTATAGCTTATGGTATAGAAGTTGATAGTGATGAAAAAAGTTGATTTAATATTTTGTTACAAATACGCAAATAAATATTTTTTCAGACTTTAATATTTAGTATAGTAATGTGCAAAAAATTTGACTAACAAACAATAAGGAGTATTACTTATGAACAAAAAGCAATTAATTATTGCAGCGATTGCCGCAACTCTTTCTGTTTCCGGTGCTTTTGCAGCAACGGATATTACGGGAGTTACCGGTAATAATGGTGTCTTCAATATTACCCCAGACAAATTAAATGGCGAAGTTGGTTATAGAAAATATGACAACTTCAATCTTTCTGCCGGTGATATTGCAAACTTGATTTACAAATATGGTAATAGCAGGGATATTAATACTTTCATTAACCTTGTTCAAAACGGGGTTAAAATTGATGGTATTTTGAATACTATGCGTGATGGTAACTTCTATAATGGACAGGCAGTATTTATTACTCCTGGCGGAATGGCAGTTGGTGCATCAGGTGTTTTGAACGTAGGCTCTTTGTCAGTTATTACACCGACAAATGATGCTTATAATAGTTTGAAAAGTGAATATGCAAGCAACAATTTTGCAAACATTAATAACATTTCTTCATTGTTGAATAAATCAAGCAATGTCGGAAATATTTCTATTGATGGTAAAATTCTTGCAAGAGAAGGTGTTCAACTTAGAGGCGGACAAATTAATGTTGGTGCTAATGGTGCAATTGTAAACGGTATTACATCTACACAAGCATTTACAGATAGAGCTACAGCAGCAACTCAAGCTGAAGCTTTGTTTAACAACTTAGTAAATACGAATGGTATTAAAACTGCATCAGCATTTACAAAAAATGGTTCTAACATACAAATCAAATCATCAACCGGTGTTGATATTGCAGGTAAAGTAATTAACGGTGCAGCTGACGCATCAGGTATTACATCCGCTCAAGGCAATAGCGGTGTATTTATTACAAATAGCGGTTCTAACGGAACAAAAATTTCAGGTTTAGTTCAATCTACACACGAATTAAACGTATTTAACAAAGCCGGCGATATGACAATTAACGGAACTCTTAAAAACGAGGGTGCAAACCTTAATGTTTCAAACAAGGGTGGAAATGTTGCTATCGGCGGTACTCTTTCATCGGATCGTGATATCGCAGTTACAAATAATAGTTCTACAGGAAGTTTAGCTTTCTCTGGAACTGCAAAAGGTGCTAACGCAAACTTCGTAAATGAAGGTGCTGGCGGTATGAATGTTACTGGCGCAGTTTCTGGTGCAAAAGCTAGATTTATTAACCGTGGTGGCAAATTAGTAATTGCTAATACTGCTGATAAAGTTGCAGCTGACAGAGTTGATGTCGTAAACTACGGTGACGGCGGTGCTTCTATCGGTGGTATAAATGCTGAAAACGGTTTATATGTTGTAAACCATAAAGGTAATTTATCAGTTGATGGACATGTAACAACTGGTGATGATGCAACAATCAGTATTAGAAATGCTGAAACAGCTGGGAAATTAGCAGTTGGCTCAAATGGTCATATTGATGGTCAAGGCAAAGTTGCACTTAGAAATCAAGGTGCAAATGGTATGACTATAGATGGTAAAGTAACCAATGATAATGCTTTAGGTAATGCTGAAACATCAATTATCAACGAAAATGGCGCATTGCTAGTTAATGGTAAAATTAACAATAATGGTAATATGGCTATTAAAAATACTGGTTCAGGTATGACAATCTCTAAAAATGCAGTTGTTACAAACGAAGGTCAATTGAAAGTTAAAAACTATGGTGCTGGCGGTATGACAATTGTTGGTGATGTCAATAATACAGGTAATGTTACATTCTATAACGATGCAGGTAAAATGAAACTTGCAACAACAGAAGATGGAACAAAAGCCGGTAATATTACAAATGAAGATGGTAGATTAATTATCTGGTCAAGAAATAACTCAACAGGTATTTCTGCAGCATCTTCTAGTAAAATTATTAACAATGGTAATGGTAATAGCTTAGCTATTAAACATACTGGTACAACTGCAGCTGGTTCAAAAGGTCTTGACCTTCAAGGAACAATTAGAAATGATGGCGAAACTGCAATTAACAACTACAGTGGAGATATGTACATCTCTGGTAATATTCAATCAGACGGTTCTTTAGGTATTATCAACAGAGCTGGTGCTGGTAAAGCTGATTTCGCAAGCGCAGGTTCAATTACAAGTGATAAGAACATCAATATTAAAAACTACGGTTCAGGCGATATGACTGTAAATAACACAATCACAAACAACGGTAGATTGAACGTCATTGCAAACACTGGTAAATTGAATTTGGGTGGTACTGTTCACAACGATAGCAATGGTGCTTTAGATGATAATAACGGTTTCTATGCAGTTTCAAGAGAGCAAGGTACAGGTATCAATCTATCAAGTGGATTTAAAGCAGATGGTGCAGGTCAAAACCTAATTAAAAACATTTCAGGCTCTGAAGGCTTGAGATATGAAGGTAATATCAACGCATCAGGCAGCCAAACTGAATTGTATAACCAAAAAGGTAATATGACAGTTGGTGGAACACTTGCAACGACTGGTGACGGTAAAGTTGTAGTCTTGAACAAAGGTGATGGTATGAAATTAGATGGTATCATTACAAGTGAAAAAGATGCTAAGATTGTAAACAAAGGCTTAGAACACGCTGAAAATAATGCCAAAGTAACTACTCCAAATAAAATTTGGTTCTATGAAAAATTAAAATAATAAGAACTAAATAAATATAAACCAACAATGGAACTTCTTCAAAAGAAGTTCCATTGTTGTATCTAAT
>ERZ1034687.358-NODE-358-length-28995-cov-17.145439_pt1 | contig 28995 bp, 29 predicted proteins | sample MGYA00520704_ERZ1034687 | MGnify/ENA primary metagenome ERZ1034687 (study PRJEB33766, sample SAMN09781762) | gut metagenome | biome: gut microbiome | host: Homo sapiens | place: Madagascar | study: EMG produced TPA metagenomics assembly of the PRJNA485056 data... | reverse complement strand
CAACAGACCGGTTGGCAGGGTTAAGTATGCGCTAAATTAATTCCGCCAACGGGTTAGTAAAAACAAATATTGAAGGCGTTCTCATTATAGAGCCACGCCTCTTCCGTGATGCTCGTGGCTACTTCTTCGAGAGCTTCAGCGAGCGAGAGTTTGAAGAGAAGGTTGCCCCAATCCTGGGACACAGTGTACACTTCTGCCAAGACAATGAGTCTATGAGTAGCTATGGTGTGATGCGAGGCTTGCACTTCCAGCGTCCACCCTATACTCAGAGCAAGTTGGTACGCTGCGTAAAGGGTAGAGTGCTCGATGTAGCAGTAGATATTCGCAAAGGCTCCCCTACTTATGGCAAGCATGTGGCAGTAGAATTGACAGAAGACAATCATTGTCAGTTCTTCATTCCAAAGGGCTTTGCCCATGGTTTTGCAGTTCTCTCTGAAACAGCAGTCTTCCAATACAAGTGTGATAACTTCTATCATCCAGAAACCGATGGTGGTATCAGCATCCTCGATAACACCCTTGGCATTAATTGGAAGATTCCAACAGAACATGCCAACCTCTCAGAGAAAGATACGAAGCATGCGATGCTGAAAGACTTTGATTCACCATTCGACATCAATGTGGATTTGTACGGACATGAATAACAGATAAAACATGATAGTTTTACCAGATACAAAAACTTTTGATTCCAGTATACGCTTGGTGCAACTCGTTGGAGGTGTTACCAAAGCAAATATGCTAAAGGTATGTGACAAACTCGACCTGTATGTTAGTCCAAACTTAAAGAAGGACGAGACGGCACGTCGAGTAGCACAGGAACTGCTCAATAGTCCTATTGAGATATTGAGCAACCTCAATAAGCAAGAGTTGCAAATTATCGATGAGTTTGTCAAGGGCGGTGCCAACACCTATGTTGTTCGCAAGATGCGCAAGACCCAGTACAAGCTTCAGAAACTATACTTGGTTGCCACCTATTGCGATGAGGAAAAGCAAGAATGGCACATGCTCATGCCCGATGAACTGCGTGAGGCATTGTCAAGCAATTACAAGCTCTATCTTGACTTGGCAGAGAAAGGTCAGAAAGGACCAACTGCCAAACAACTTCGTATGATGGCAGCGATGAAACGGATTATGGGAGAATAAAGGTGATTTTGGAAGCCGCGTTGAGCACAACCTTGAAACATGCAAGGCACAGAGCCATGCGATTATAGCCAACCGCTACGACACGTGCCTTGATGACGTAAAGGAAAAGGTTTATACACGAGACATCTTCCGCAGGGACTAAAGGTCTTCTATCCACCCGAATACGGCATGGGTATCCAGACAAGGACAAGCCTTCGGCGTAGTTCCAGGCAAGTCGTGATGCCCCACTATCTTCGCTTTCGGAAACAACTTATGCAGCTTATACAGCAATTCGATAATACGCTCTGTCTGTGCCTCGGTGCGTGTATCGCATGGCTTGCCATGCTCATCCAGGCCACTCTCGTAGCAGATGCCTATCGAACAGCGGTTGTAAGGTCGGCAATGCGCCCCCACCTCCAACAGCTTGCGATGCTGCGTAATGGTTCCATCCTTACGAATATAAAAATGGTAGCCGATGGTGCGAAAGCCACGTTTCTTATGATCACGCATCAGTTGTTCAACACTATAATCCTGATTGCGTCGGGTTGCCGAACAATGCAGGATCAAAAATCTAACACTCTCGGACGACTGCATCAGCTCGCCGTCCTCCACCCTGGCAAGGAGGGTGCGTTCGTTGCGCACAGCCTCCCCACCAATGGTCATAGGATAAGTCTCCAACATCATAGCAGTAGCTATTGGGATTAATACATTCATACTCAGTGATTGCGAATTACGGATTACTCAAAGTTAACGTTGCCATCGCCTCCTGTGCCACTGCCGGAGTCACCAGTATCTGTGTTTCCGCTGTCGGAACCACCACCAGTGCTGTCACCCTTGTCGGATGTATTTGGTGTTGGTGTAGAGTTGTTACCCTCGTCGCCATCATCGCTTGTTCCGTCAGAGGTGCTGTCCTCACCATACTTCACAAGGCTGATACGGTTAGGAATCAAGTCGTAGGTGCGCTTACCGTTGCGGTCAACAGTGAACGAAGGACGGAAGGCAGGAACAATGCTCTTCACCAGATTACTCTTCGCCTTCTTCGGGTCTGTTACCGACTTGTTGGTAATAAAGCGAAGGTAGAGCGTTCCGAAGCCAAGCAACTCGATGTTGTACCCCTTGGCAAGGTTGTCCATCACATAGTAGGCATAGCGGTCGAGTACAGCCTTCACGTCAGCCGTAGTAGCTGTAGATTCAGTAGAAATCTGCTTCGCTACCTGCTCAGTTGTCAATGTTCCATTACTAACAGGACGAACACAGTAAACAGTCTCACCCTCACGCTTACCCATGGTGAGGGTACGAGAAAACACTTTGTAATACTTACTCATAATTTGAAATGTATTATAATTAATAATGTGTGGTCAGTTCTCAGACTCTCTATGTCTTCGATTACTGAATCACGTTGCCAATACAGTGCAAACGAGAGCAGAGTCAAGCTTGCTTGGACTATGCCGAGTGTAGCCTGTATTCGCTGGTGCAAAGATACAACATCAGCTCAGGGACATCCGTCGAAGTGTGTCGATGAACGTCGAAGTTTCACGCAACCTAAAGATGCGCTTCCTTACACCCTGAAGATGCGCTTCGTTAGCAGTCAAAGAAGCGCATCATCAGCACCTAACGATGCGCTTCATGAGAGTTCATACAAGCACTTCCTCAATGGAGTACACAGGTTCGCCCAGATACTCCTCGATAAGTTTCACCTCACGGATGGTGAGAATCTGCTTGTTGTCAAACCTCTTGCCCTTAGCGGTCAAGAGTTCATACAATTCCGTACAGCGTTTGATTTCGCTGGTCAGACGGCGCACGGCATTCTGTGGTTCGCAGTCCGGGAAATACATCATCGCCAAGATGCGGCGAGTATAAGTTGCTTTTAGTTTCATACACCTTATTATATTATAGGGTTCAACATTCTGTTAATACCTTTCGAAAGACACTGCAAAGGTAAGGGGATAATGCTAAAGAATGTGGTGGATTATCTCATATGCCATATTGCTGTTGGAAATCTACGAAAGAGCTACGGATAATATACGAAACGTTAAAATAATTAGTGAAACAATGGAAAATTCAATAAGAATAACAGACTTGACATTTGAAGAAATTGGGTTGTTACACTATGTACCAAACACGACTAGATTGAGAGTCTATATTGGTTGGATGAAACAATGTCATACCATCAAGCAATTCATGGATCGTGTGATTTACTTTATGCTCTTAACAGAGAAATATGTCACAAAAGATACCGCAGACAAGAAAGATTTCTATGAAAGTTGTCTTCCTTTCATCACACATATCTGCACATCCATTCCTATTACGACTTGGAGGGATAATGTCTATAGAGTATGGGCGTGGATAATCCAAAATGAGGAATGCAAAGCTATCATTGCTCATAAGAATGACAGAATCTCTACACTTAATATACCTGCAGGGCCAGATGGTACAGCCAATATTCTTTTCGAGGCAAGTTCTTTGGCTATGTGTGACTTCATTAAGTGTAATGCGGAGTTGGAAAATTTAAGACATACTGTTATTGCCCCAAAAACTCTTGCAGAATTAAGAAATAGAAGACATAGAGTACGGACAGTTCTTGTAACAGGACGTGTGGATCAAGTTACACAATTCGTAGCTCCTATGGTCAAACTTGTAGAAGAACGAAAAGTGTCAGTTTGGTCACGAGCTTCTGAAGTAATTTCAGGAAGAAACCTTGTTAAATCCCCACGGTTCTATGGCCTAACGGCAAAAACAAAAAGCATTAAAGCTAAAGACATCGGGCAAATGATTGCAGCTGAACATTTTGGTCTTAAAGGATAAAGAGTATAGTCTATGGTGTCGAAATTCTTTAAGATTATAGTTCATGATGAATCCTCAATACCTACACTGTTAGGTATTTGTGCAGGATTCGAAAATGGGGAATGGCGTGGTCAACGTTTGGCAGACAATCTCTTCAACTGCATTCCCGATTTTTGTCTCTCTTATTCGGAGGTTCATGAGGTAGATAGTGCAGAATGGATGGATAAGTTGAGAAAATCTGTTGCTATGATATATAACAGTCCAAAATATAAGAGCCGAGGTGAGTTTGGAGAATTGCTATTACATTATATTCTTAAAGATTTTTACAAGACCATTCCTGCTATTAGCAAAATGTATTTTAAGGATGGTCCCAATGAAACCGTAAAGGGATTTGATGCAGTCCATGTAATAGAGAATAACGAGGGTTTGTTGGATTTGTGGCTTGGGGAAGTGAAATTTTATAAGGATGCTTCACAAGCAATAAAGGATGTTATCCCGGAGATAGAAGAGCATTTTGCTCATGATTATCTACGTACAGAGTTTATTGCTATCACCAACAAACTGGACAAAGAGAGTCCTTTCTACGAAAAGTTGAGCCAATTGATAAGTGCAGACACTTCTTTGGATGAAATCTTTGAAAGAATATGTGTGCCAGTCCTCATAACATTCAATTCAAAGGTGATTGACAAGCATGTAAAGTACACAAATGCTTATAAAGAAGAAATGAAAACTGAAATGGAGAAATACTTCAATCAATTTGAATCTCAATTTGAGAAATTAGGGATTGATATAGAAGTACACTTGTTCCTATTGCCATTAAAGACAAAGGAAACATTTGTACAAATGCTTAATAACAAATTGAATCTATGGCAACAGCTTTGAATTATAATAGCATCAAGAATATGTTCAGAAAGGGAGTTGACTTGCCTAAATTTGAAATTCTGAATTTCATATCCCAATCTGTCAATCGATACGGCATCAATTCGGAAGGTCAAGAATTGTTATTGCGAGTTCTTGACCGTAAGGATGATTTTATGGAATACAGCGATATTATCATATCACTGATTCGAAAATATGGATTGTATCCATATCTTAAAAATTTCGATTTATCATTATCTGATGAAATAGCATGTGAAATACACAAACCAGAAGGGTTGAAAAACATCGTATTTCATTCTAAACAGAATGAAATATATTACACTTTAATCCATAAAGGTAATGTTGTATTAAGTGCTCCTACAAGTTTTGGGAAGAGCCTTATTATAGATTCGATAATAACATCCAATCTCTATAACAACATAATGATAATCGTTCCATCAATAGCCCTAATTGATGAAACGAGGAAACGTCTGATAAAATACAGTGAGCAATATAGGGTAATATCCTTTTCTGGGCAAGCACTCGGCAATCGAAACATTTTTGTGTTGACCCAAGAGCGTGCCTTAGACTATATAGAAAGGGCTGATATTGATTTCTTTGTCATAGATGAATTTTACAAACTCGACATAAAAGAAAATCAAGATGAAAATGATAGCAGGGAAATTATACTTAATCAAGTCTTCTACAAATTATTCAAGAGTCAGGCAAACTATTATCTATTAGGTCCCAATATCGAGCGTTTAATCGCTCCTAAACTTAATGAACAAAAGTATCAATTCATTAAAACAGATTACAAAACTGTTGTTTCAGAATTCCACCAAATAAAAAATAACGCTCTAAACAAAGAGTCCAAATTATTAGAATTGTGTGAAGGAATAGCAGGACAAACATTGATATATTGTCAATCACCAGCAAGTGCCAATAAAGTGGCAGAATTGTTATTTGGTAATTTGGATTTAGAAAGAATCGAAAATAATGAAGATTTTGTTCGTTGGATAAGGCAAAACTATCATCCTGATTGGAAATATCCTACATATATAGAATATGGAATTGGAGTACACCATGGTAAGATTCCAAGGGCATTGGCACAAAGAAGTGTTGAAATGTTTAATCGTGGATTATTAAAATTCTTGATTTGTACGTCAACCCTAATAGAAGGTGTTAATACTAAAGCAAGAAATGTTATCATTTATGATAATATTGTAAACCGCAAAAAGATGGACTTCTTTAGCTTTAACAACATTTGTGGTCGTTCTGGAAGAATGAATTCCTATATGATAGGTAATATCTATACATTTTATGAACAACCACAACCAGAACTTCCTTTTGTTAATGTTCCTGTGTTTGGAGATAATACAACAGCCATCCCTGACAACTTGTTGATAAATATGGACGATGATGATCTGACCAAAGAGACTCAACAACAAATACAAAAATATAAGAAACAAACAATATTATCATCAGATTTGCTTAAAAAGCACTCTTATGTAAAGCTTGATTATCTTTTAGATTTAGGGCAATATCTTGATGGACTTTCCACACGTAGATTAAGCATTATAGCTTGGTCAGGAACTCCAAATTACGAGGAACTCAATAAGACGTGTAACTTAATATGGGATTATATTGTTAAGTCAAACAGAATGATTTCCTCAGTAAGTTCTGGTAAACAATTATGCTTCAAGATTAAACAATTTGAGAAAAGTAAAACAATATCGAATTATTTAAACAGCATAATAAGCAGAAACAATTCCGAAGAAAAAAACAACGAATTGATAGAATGTGCTTTGGATTTCATGAGACAATGGCTCAATTATAAGTTTCCACGCTATTTAATGACATTGCAAGATGTTGTTAATGAAATATTAGAGAAGAAAGGACTTCCTGAATGTGATTATAGTCATTATGCTTCCTACGTGGAATGTTATTTCACTAAGCCTTATGTCATACCTTTTGATGAATGTGGATTACCTATCCAGATTTCCACAAAAATCAAGAAGTATATATCAAATGACAGTATCGATTCAGCCATTGAATCTTTGAGAAATTTGGAAACAGAGAATTTACAGATTTCCTCATTTGAAAAAAGGATGATAAGATACGTACAGAGGAATTTATAAACATTGAAAATGTAGGTTAGTAAGATGAAAAAAACAATAGGAGATTATATTTTTCTCATACTTTCGGTAGTCGGAAGTTTAGCTTCCATTTGGGCTTTTGGAGAGTATTTCTTACCTTTTCTAAATAGTCAAGGAGAAATTGGAGTGGCTTTTTTAGGAGTTCTCTGTTTACTCTTTTTGGCGACCAATTATTATCTAGTTTCCCATTATAGAAGAAAAGTAAGATATGCAGAAGTATTTGATGACATAAATACAGGATTTGCGCATATACACAAGTCAGAACGAAATGAACAAGCCACGGTTGAAGATATTATCAAAGATCTTTCTGATTTATGTAATTCCATTCATGAAGCCTTCACCAAGATATACAGTACGCATATTGGCGTTTGCATCAAGTTCATCTCTATAGACAATAACAGAGCCAGAGCTTTGACTTTAGTCAGAGATGAATATTCAAAGAAGAACCAACGATGTACGGGAAAAAATGATAAAACCAAACATTGGATAGATGCAAATTCAGATTTTGAGTTTATATATATGAATTTTGATAACGACAACGAAGACACCTCCTACTATCATGAGCCTCATCTTCCAATATGCAAGGATTACAAAAATACACGCTTAAAACAAGGATGGCAACCCAAAAAGCCCATCACGTTTTTAGAAAATATAATGAGACGAAGAAGTTGGCCATTAAAATATCGCTCAACGTTAGTAGTTCCAATAGTGCCACTAATGGCAGATGAACAAAAACAAGAAATGCTGCGTGGCTTTTTGTGTGTAGATAGCCCAAAAGAAGGAATATTCAATAAAACAATTGATGTATGCATTCTTAAAGGGATTAGTGATGGATTATATAGCCAAATTGATAAACTTTATTGTTTAATGAAACAAGATTAACATGAAAAAATTCAAAGTTAAAGCTTCAGGAAATGGAGTACAAGGAAAAATAATTATAAATGGAAGTTCACATCATAGAGTAATACCTGTCCTTGCTTTTTCCGAAAAGAATGCACAATTATTACTTGATGCAGTAGATAAACTTGAACGTATAAACAATGATGTCAAATCAAATATCAGATAATAACAAGCGAATAGCGAAGAATATTCGCCTCTCTACTTCCGTATGCTGTTCTTGATGGTTGTATCGTAGTTTATATGAACTGATGTATATAGCAAGGATGTTGAAATGACAGAGTATATTATGAGCGAGGAACAATACAACGAATTGCTGAAAACCTACACTAAGGAGGCTTTAGCAAGTATGATAAAGACTGATATACGAAGTAGGTTCTCTGAACCTTATGCCAGTATGTATTGCCAGCAGTTTGATAATTTCAAGAACGTTGCAGATTTCTTTGAATTTGCAGCAAAGTTAATGAGGAAATAATGCATGTGAAATTTCTGGTAATAAATGAAAAATCATTTGATAGAGCTCTTTCATTTGCCAGAGTTTTAGGATGATACAATTTGGAGGATGATAGAAATGAGTTTTAAAAATCAATAGAAAAGAAAAAGAAATGCCAAATCAAACAACAGATAATAATAAACGAATAGCGAAGAATACGCTATTACTTTACTTCCGTATGCTCTTTATGATGGTAGTATCGCTGTACACGAGCCGAGTCATATTGAATGCGTTGGGAGTGGAAGACTTCGGTATATATAATGTGGTAGGTGGAGTCGTGGCGATGTTCTCTGTCATATCAGGATCATTGTCCGCAGCCATCAGTAGATTCATCACATACGAGTTAGGAAAGGGAGACCAAAGCAAGCTCAATAAGATTTTCTCAGCCTCGGTGACAATACAACTTTTGCTGTCATTGATTATCGTGGTGCTGATAGAGTCGGTGGGCGTATGGTTCCTGAATGCCAAGATGACGATACCTGCTGAGAGAATGACGGCTGCCAACTGGGTGCTGCAATTCTCCATCGTCACCTTTGTCATCAATTTGATAAGTGTACCATATAATGCTGCCATCATTGCACATGAGAAGATGTCGGCATTTGCCTATATCAGCATTTTGGATGCTATAGGGAAATTGGCAATAGCATTTGTCATAATGCTATCACCTATTGACAGATTGGTGTTTTATGCAATTATGATGTGTGCGGTGGCTTTGATGGTACGATTTGCTTATGGATACTATTGCAAAAAGCATTTTGCAGAGTGTACCTATCATTTCCACTGGGATAAGAATATCTTAAAAAAGATGTTTTCTTTTGCAGGCTGGAATTTCATAGGAGCAGCTTCAGGCGTTTTTAAGACGCAGGGTATAAACATATTGATAAACTTGTTCTATGGTGCTATTGCTAATGCGGCAAGAGGAATTTCTGTACAAGTCAATACTGCGGTTGCAAGTTTTTCAAACAACTTTATGACTGCGTTAAACCCACAAATTACGAAGTCATATGCTACAGGCAACCTTCCATATATGCACAAACTTATATTTGAAGGGACGAAATTCTCTTTTTTCCTAATGTTGTTTCTGTCTTTGCCTATAATGCTGGAGACGCAACAGATTCTGATTGTTTGGCTTAAAATAGTTCCTCCCAATGCCGTAGGCTTTGTTCGTGTTACACTGATATACGCATTGGTAGAAAGTATCTCTGCTCCACTCATAACATCCATGTTGGCGACAGGAAATATAAAGAAGTATCAAATAATTGTAGGAGGAACGAATCTTCTGATCATACCGATAGCATATTTTGTCTTGAAGATAGGTGAGTTCAAAAGTTTTCCTGAAATCACTATCGTTGTTGCAATTGTGATAGGTTTGATTAATTTGTACCAAAGGGTATACCTGCTACGGAATATGATAAAACTCAATGCTGTTGTCTATATAAAAAATGTGATATGGAGAATTTCTTTAGTCAGTGCAGCTTCCGTCTGTATTTCAATAGCCATAAAAACTTTTTTGACAAATGAATCAAGCGTATTGACAATTCTTGCCTGTCTTGCTGTGACTGCGTTTTCGTCTTTATGTTTGGGATGCACGGCAACAGAAAGAAAGTTCTTATATGACAAATTGAATAAATTAAGAAAAAAGGTAAAAAAATGATAGAAATCACAAATAAGAAGGATTGTTGTGGTTGTACGGCCTGCCAATCTGCATGCAATAAAGAAGCTATAGTGATGCTTCCTGATGAAGAAGGCTTTTTGTATCCTCATGTAAATAAGACCAAATGTACCAATTGTGGATTATGTGAAAAAGTTTGCCCTATACAGAAACGTCGCAATACAAAAAAAGAAAAGAACTATCAGAAACTATATGCTCTGAGACATTTGGATGAAGAAACGCTAATGCAAAGTAGCAGCGGTGGAGCTTTTTCTGCAATAGCTGAATACGTGTTATCTCAAGGCGGAACCGTTGTAGGAGCCATTTACAACAGTAAAATGCAAGTAGTACATTCTTTTGCGAAGACCTATGATGAATTTGCCAAGATGAGAGGCTCCAAATATTCACAAAGTAATTTAATCGGTGTATTCAGTCGCTGCAAGGAAATACTGCGCACGGAAAAAGACAAGCCTCTGCTTTTTTCTGGGACACCTTGCCAAGTGCATGGACTGAAGACATTTTTGGTTCGTGACTATAAAAATTTGATTACATTAGATGTTGTATGCCATGCCGTTCCAAGTCCACAGGTTTTTGCTGATTATGTAGATTATGTGGATAACTATTTTCAAGACAAAATGGTCGATTTACAAATGAGGTATAAGCAAAGTGGTGGTTGGAGCCACCACTATGCTTACCGCTATGCTTTCGCAAGCGGTAAGCATAGTGTAGATCCTGACGGAATCTTTAATTGGGGTAAAGTCTATTTCTCTCATGTCATCAATAGACCATCATGTGACATCTGTCCATATACCAATTACAACAGAGTCAGCGATTTTACTGTTGCAGACTTTTGGGACGATACCAAGTTACGACCAGATATCTATAGCAAGAAAGGTACTTCGTTATTTATCGTCAACACTCAAAAGGGAAACTCTATTCTTGATTCCATAAGAAGCAAAGTGCAAGTTTGGAACATTACAGAAGAAGAATCGATGCAACCATGTTTAGCAAGCCCGACAATGCCAAATATAGAACGAAAGTATTTTTGGAAATGCTATAAAAAACATGGATTGAAATATGCGGTTAAAAGATACTGCACACCAACATTAATGAATAGAATACGTAGAAAAATTAGGAAAACATTAGGTTTGATTTAAATAGACAAGAAATGAAATTAGGAATATTGACATATTACCGCACTGGTAATTTCGGAGCAAATCTTCAAGCCGTCTCTACATATAATTATCTGAAGAAGGCTGGCCACGAGGTTGTCTTCTTACATTATCTTTCGAGATACACCGATTATGTAGAGACGAAATCGGAAAAGGTGGACAAACAACTTGCTGAGCATTATCGGTTCATTGACACGAATATCCCTGTACAAAGCAAGAAGATATTCAGTCTTGGACAACTCGAAGATGTAATTAAGGATGAGAAGATAGAGGGAATCTTGATAGGTAGTGATGCTGTGCTTCAACACTTTCCCTTGTTCTCAACTTTGCGCTGGGGGCAAGGACTAAAGGCATGGCTGCGCCCGATACAAGGAGAACGACGATTCCCGAATATTTTCTGGGGATATGGATTTGCAGACCAGATACCTACAGGCATGATTTCTGTCTCTTCCCAAAATTCTCCTTTCGACAAATGGATGGGAAGTACAAAGAAGAGAATGGCAAAATGCCTGAATGCCATGCGCTTTATCAGCGTAAGGGATGAATGGACACAGAAATTGGTAAACAGTGTTTGTCCTTCATTGATGCCAGACATTACCCCCGATCCTGTATTTGCTTTCAATCAAAATGCCGGTCATCTTGTACCGTCAAAAGAAGAAGTGTGCCGAAAATTTGGATTAAATGAAAAATATGCGTTGGTAGGGCTGAGAGGCAATTATCTTTCGGATGAGGTGTTGAGCGATATTGAACGCCGCTTTTCGGAACGAGACATTCAGTGCGTTGCCTTTCCTGTTCTCACGCCATCCCGTTTGTCATACGACAAGAAGATCGGCTTGCCTTTGAATCCGATTTATTGGTATGCCTTGATAAAATATGCGCAAGCATATATTGGCAACAATATGCATCCCATCGTCATCAGTCTGCACAATGCAGTGCCGTGTTATTCCATAGACAACTGGGGGACGACCAATTTCTGGGGAAAGCGCATTGATGATGGGTCAAGTAAGGTACAGGATATTCTTGGCAGATATGAGCTGGATGCAAACAGAAGCGTTATAACAGATGGACATTGCGATATAACTGTCGACCAGATTTTCGAAGCCTTGGATGCGTACGACAAGAGCAAGGTCGCAGAGATTTCCAGATGCCAATACGAGCGTTATGCAGAGATGATGGATAAATGTTTGAAAACTTTGGTATGAATACAACAATGCAAAAGAAAGACATCATCGATGTGATAAAGGGCTGGGTAACCAGAATTTTGTTGCTTGCCTGTTTTCTTGAATTGGTGTTCTTTTATTCTTCAGCCAATCTTTATGGTTGCGTGACGCTTGTTTATGGTTGGTTATTAGTAGCTTTTTGTGTGTTTAAGAGGGAATATATACAGAAATATCCTCTTCCTACAGTAACGATATTCGCACTTGGTATCTGCTATTATTTTCTTCCAATAGTGATAACGCTATTGGAAGGTAAACCGCTGACATTCAACTTCCAAGTTCCTAATCTGACGTTTTCAAATCAGATTATCAACTTGACTGTTGTGGTTTTGGCTTTTCGCATTGCTATAAAGCTATATAAACCTAATTGCTTGTTGAATAAACTTTGGAATAAAGTTGGCTACATGTCTATTCTAAATGAAAAGCAGATGTGGGCGATAGGCATTATTGGACTGTTGGCCTTGCTAAACACAGTTGCAGAACAAGGGCAAGACGTGGAATACCAGAGCACAGGAAACTTTATTGGTATCATGACACACTCTTTGTCATTATTTTCTCTGGCACCTGTATGTCTGTATTTCAAGCACCTTTATGGCGATAAGACGGAAGCGAAGTCAAAGGGTTTCGTCAAGTACTATATCATAGTTCTGATGGTCATAGGAATGGCAACAACCCGCAGAGCGCTGATATTTAACTCCGTATTCACCATCTTGCTTATTTACATATTTATTGCAATCTACAATAATAAGACATTACTATCGGGAAAGAATACTATCATTGCAATCATCTTGGTTTATTTTGCTGTAGGTCCATTGGCAGACATGGCGATGGCTATGATTCTTAATCGTCAGTCTGTCTATTCCTCTACTGCGAGCAAGACATTCGATGATGTATGGAAATTGTATAACGACAAAGAGAGGTTGAAGACCACATATGATTATTTTATGGCAACATTGGATAATGGTGGTGACAATCGCGAAGGATGGAGTGAATACTATGTGAATAACATATTTTTGGATCGCTTCTGCAATTTGCGAACCATTGACGGAACGCTGTACAATGCACAAAAGGCTGGATTCGGATGTTATGAAGGCAGTAAATATTACGAAAGTTTTTGGATAAATGAGCTGCCTGGATTCTTGACCAATGCTATGGGACTCAAAAAGGATTTCCAGGGAACAGCTACAGACCATATGGTGGTGAGTAATTTCGCTGGTGATCGCTATAGCCTGCGAGGTTTCAAAGTGGGTGGTGAAACGGGTATCGGATTATGGATGTTTGGTTATCCTTATTATTTGATAGCCTTTCTGACATATATTTTGATATTCTATTTTCTATGCTCTTTTGTGAATCTTAGAGGGACTTCCTTGTTGGTGCCATTACCAATACTTGTGACTTTCCGTCTATACTGGATGTTTTTTCTGAATGCTAATGGCGTATTCACAAGCATGAATACTTCGTTTGCACGTAATAATTTGAATAGCATTTTAATATACTGTGTAATCGTATTCATTATAAAAAAGATGTTCGCTAAAAGATAAATTTTTGAAAATGAGTAAAATAGAATTTGTTAAATCCAATTCAGGGGGGGGGGTAAACAGCTATGGTTGGATCAAGCTCGTGCAATAGCCATTATATCAATGGTTTTATGCCATACCAATGATATCCTTGGTTGTAATTATTCGGTATATAAATGGGTAGGAATCTTCTTCATGCCATTGTTCTTCTTCGTGTCAGGCTGCTTGAGCAAGGACGATATGACGCTGAGACAATTGCTCAACAGGCTGATAGGAAGACTATTGATACCCTATTTTGTATGGGGAATCATCATGCAGATGTGTATCAACAATGCCTTCATCCATGCTTGCATTCAAGGCAACCAAGAAGTAATCCACAAGAATATATCAGAAATCATCATGGGCGATTATCTGTGGTATGTGCCGTGTTTGGTTTGTATAGAATGTATGAATTTCATCATTATGAAGTTGTGTAAGTTGTTTCATGACAAATGGATTATCCGAATGGTTGTCATTCTTTCAGCGTTTGCTTATCTGATGATGATGAGCCGTGAACACTTGCCTTGGCATCTTGACACTGCTTTTGCTTCTATGGGATTCTACCTGATGGGCTTTTTCTATTTCAGACATGGCAAATATGTCAAATCTGCACTGGCATCTGTATTGATAGCAGGTATGTTCTTCGCATTGGCTCTGTATGAAAGGCAAGAAGGAATCGTGTTTGACATCCACCAACACATATTGACACATCCATTGTTGATATGCGCCTCAGCAATAGTTGGCGTGTTTGTTAGTATTAATTTCTGTTGCAACATCAACATGGGTAAGATGATGTCGATTATAGGAACAAATTCTTTATTCATTTATATTTTCCACTACAAGGTGCTGTGCTTGTTGAAGCCCATTGTCAATAAGATTATGGCTATGGCAGGATTTGACATGAGTATTGTGATGATTCCTCTTATGGTCATAATATCCATATCGGTTTGTAATCTCTTGATAAAGCCTATCAACAAATATGCGCCAATAATAATAGGTAACAAAAAATTGAATTTATGAAAATAGGTATAACATTGCCACATGTGGCATTCACTTACGATGCAGGCATCCCCGTACAGGGCAGATTCTGGAAACGAGGGCTGGACTCCTTGGGGCATAAAGTGTTTCTGATGAACAACTGGGAAAAGTTCGATTATGACTCCTTGGATTATATTATAATCCTTGGGCAGGGAATAATGATGTCGGAGATGGTGAACTCATACAAGAAATATCCCAAGCTGAAGGTGGTAAGTGCTCCGATTATAGACTGGCATAAGTCGTTGTTAGAGTTTAAGCTGCGTTGTAAATATCTGGGGTGGCACAAAGGTGGCCTTATTAAGCCACTGCATGAAATATATGTAGTGAAGGACAAGATAGATTTCTTCCTTGCCCGCTCTGAGTTTGAGAAGAAGGTAATCATGCAAGGGTTTGGAGTAGATTCGTCCAAGGTGCACATTGTTCCTGTATCCCTGAGAATAGATAACATACCAGAGGTTGACTATTCTAAGAAGGAAGATTTCTGCTTGCATGTTAGTAGGTTGGCTAATTGGGGAAAGAATGTTCCACGTCTTGTTGAGGCTGCAAAGAAGTATGGCTTTAATCTGAAGCTTGCTGGTACATTGCATGGAGAAGAACGCCAATGGCTTGATAAGCTCATAGCTGGAGCAGATAACATTGAATATTTAGGACGACTTTCAGATGAGGAATTGTTTGAATGTTACAGAAAAACAAAGGTTTTTGCTTTGCCAAGTATCGTAGAGGGTGTCGGAATGGTAGCCATGGAAGCTGCTATTTGTGGTGCCGAAGTAGTACTTACTAACATTGGAGGTCCTAAAGAATATTATGAAGGAAGGGCTGTCCTCGTCAACCCTTATGATGTGGATAGCATCGGCAAAGGAGTTATGGAGGCTTTTGAATCGAAAAAAGCTCAGCCTGAGCTTCGAGAATATATTTTGAAGAATTATAGTCTTGCAGCTTGCAGTAAAAAGTTGGAAGATGCTTTGTATAAAGGTTTACATTAATAAATCAACTCATTATGAATAAGAATCCATTGGTAACGATTGTTGCACCGATGTATCGAGTGGAACAATATGTGGGACAATGTATCGAATCATTGATCTCACAAACTTATAAGAATATTGAGATTATCCTTGTGGATGATGGCTCGCCAGATAAGTCAGGTGAGATAGCTGACAAATATGCACTCAAAGACCACAGAATCAAGGTGATACACCAAGAAAATAAGCGTTTGGGGGGGGGCAAGAAACACTGGGTTAGAAATAGCTAAAGGCGACTTTATTACTTTTGTCGATTCCGATGACTATCTGTCTGAGGATTTTGTCGAGTACATGTTAAGTCTGATAGAAAAGACTGGCGCAGAAATGGCTATTTCGAGAAATTGCTTCACTTCATATGATAATCAGCAAGTTTCACATGATTCTGTTTCAGTCATGAATTCAGACGATGCTGTGGCTGAATTTTTCTACCCACGTATTACACTTGGTACTTGGAACAAGATGTATGACATGAGATTTCTCAAGAAACATCAATTCGAATTCGTGCCAGAATTGAAGACTGGAGAGGGATTGGAGTTTATCACAAGAGTAGCAGCTGTAGCCAACAAGATTGCCGTAGGAAATAGAAAGGTATATTGCTACAGACTTGACAATGTCGGCTCTGCAACGACAAAAGCTAATGTGGAGCGTCAGGGAAAAGGCTGTTTGGAAACGATGGATTACATCAAGTCTCATCTTGAGATGCCATCCCCAAAAGTTCAAAAAGCCTACAACTGGCATCTCTGGAGTTGTCACGCTTATTGCCTAACCCATATTATCGAATCTGGGAGCAGTAAGGAATACAGTGACCTTTATCGTAAATGCATAACGCATCTGAGAAAGAAAGCTTTATTTGTCTTTTTCTCCGATATAGACATGAAACAGAGAATTAAGGTCTTTCTTACATTCGTTTCTCCAGTCATCATGACAAAGATGCATATTTGGAACAAAAGGAGAAAATTAAGGAAAAAGTAGTCGCTGTGTAGATTTCTTTATTTGTTGCCAGATTTTCTAACAATCAAAAAAAGATGTTATGAATATTTCTGGTATACATAATTGCTATGGATGTGGAGTTTGTGCCATGTCCTGCGCAAAGAAGATTATAGAATTGAGATTAAATGATGAAGGCTTTTATGAACCGATGATTACGGACGTATCCAAATGTACGGATTGTGGGCTTTGTCGAGAAGTCTGTGCTTTCTGCCATGATGAATTGGCTTCGAAGCCAAAGTTTGTCGATGGATATGGCTCTTGGAGCAACGAAGTGGGTGTAAGAAGAAAAAGTTCTTCTGGCGGCACTGGGTATGAAATTGGCAGATGTCTGATAAAGGATGGTTACGTGGTAATTGGCGTTCGCTATAATGCCCAAAACAATAATGCAGAACATTATAGCGCAGATACCCAAGAGGAACTCATCCAAAGTATGGGATCCAAGTACATTCCAAGTTATACGCTGGATGCTTTTAAGGCTATCGACCGCAAGAAAAAATATTTAATAACGGGTACTCCATGTCAGATTGATTCTTTCAGACGGTACATCAAGAAATTCAGATGTGAGAATAATTTCGTGTTGATGGATTTCTTCTGTCATGGTGTTCCTTCTATGCTCTTGTGGGACAAGTATTCAAAGTGGGCAGAGAAAAAAGTAGGAAAGCTTACATATGTGTCTTGGAGAAACAAGTTTACGGGATGGCATGATTCATGGGCCATGTCTATTGACGGTGATAAGCATGGTAATCCTGTAGATTGGCATGATGGATACAATATGTTAATGAAGGAGAAAAAAGGATTCCTAAACAGCCGACTTTCCCAAGGAGACATGTTTTATCATCTTTTCTTAAGTGATTATTGCTTAGGTAAGCAATGCTATGCAAAATGCAAATACAAGCATGCAAGTTCTTCTGCCGACTTGCGTATTGGTGATATGTGGGGCGACTGTTATAAGGATAATGAATTAGGTGTTACAGGATTGCTTGTCCTCACGGAGAAAGGACACCATATCATAGAAGAACTTAATGGGGTTTGTACATTTGAGCCACAAGATGTTTCTTGGGTTACTCAAGGACAAATGGCTACACCTCCAGCGGTAAATGCCACATTAAGAAAAATGGTATTTAAAGGACTTCGAAGTCATTTAAGCATAACGGCTTTTTATAATATTTTCTTCAACCTAATAAGAATAAACAGAAGATTAAAGAGAATAATTTCATGAGAATTTCATTGATAACTCTACATTGCGTTAATAATTATGGCTCTGTTCTTCAGACTTATGCAACGCAACAAGTGCTGACGAATATGGGACATGAGGTGGAAATAGTAGATTACTATCGACCAGACCTCACATTGTTGCATAAACTCTTTTCCTGCTATTTGTATGAAGCACACAACTTGAAGGGCTTAGTGAAGAATTTGGTGTTTCTACCGTCATATATTGCTATGCAAAAGATGTTCGGTGGCTTTAGAACAAAATATTTTAAGGTCTCTGCTCACAAGTATTATAGTGAGGCTGACTTTGAAAAATATCCCATTGATGCAGATGCCTATATAGTAGGTAGCGACCAAGTCTGGAACTCTGTACTCAACCATGGACTGATACGTCCTTATTATCTTTCGTATGCAAAAAAAGGAAAGAAGAAAATCGCATATTCTTCGAGTTTTGGCGTCGATAAGCTAAAAGAAGAGGAAAAAGCATTCAATAAGGAAATGTTGAGTTCCTTTGATTATATAACAACACGAGAGTTGAGTGGTGTGAGTATTGTTAAGGACTTAGGACTTGACAATGTAAGTCAGATATTGGATCCAACATTATTGCTCTCAAAAGGCAAATGGCTTGAGATAGCAGAAGAATGTAAGGAGAAGAAACCTTATATCTTAGTCTATCAGTTGCATCATCATGAAGGCTTGGATGCTTATATCTCTCATTTAGCCAACAAGCAAGGCTTGAAAGTAATAAGAATATGTTACCGATATGATGAGTTTAGGAAATTCGGCCATTGTGTCTATCTGCCTCATGTGGAACAGCTATTAGGGTATATATCCAATGCAGCGTATGTCATAACGGATTCTTTCCATGTAACAGCATTTTCAGTAAATTTGAATACACAATTTGAAAGCATTGTCCCTGCCAAACAGTTTGGCGGTCGTATCAGTAGCTTGCTGACATTGGTCAATCTTCAGAATAGAGGTGTCCAAGATTTTAAGCATTGCCAGTTTGACGATAAAATAGATTTCGTTCCAGTCAATGCTATTTTGCAGAGAAAGCGCAAGGAAGATGTCGCCCTCATCCAAAATAAGCTAAGTAATCATGAAAATAGTTCTATTTAACGCATTCTACTATCCTCATATCGGTGGTGGTGCTGAAGTCGTGTTCAAGGAGCAAGCGGAAGGTTTGCAAAGGCGAGGCTATAATGTTGTTGCTGTGACAACTCATGGAGAGGATGAGGTCAAGGAAGAAATTGTTGACGGTATAAAGGTTATTCGCATTCCGTATAGCAATCTTTATTGGGCATATCGTGTAAAAAACAAGCCGATGTTGGATAAGATACGATGGCACTTGAAAGATACATATAATCGGACCATAAAGAAATATGTGGATGTTATCTTGGATAAGGAAAAGCCAGACCTTGCTATCTGTCACAACTTGTGTGGACTAAGTATTTCAGTTTGGGATTCTTTGAAGGAGAGAAACATTAAGATAATACAGGAAATCCACGATCAATATATGACCTGTATCAACTCAAATGCTTTCAAAGGGAAATATTGCGAAAGTCCTTGTCTTCTTTGCAAAACTTTCCGTATTCCGCACAAGTCGAAATCTGCAAATGTTGATTCCGTAATAGGTGTCAGCAAGTTTGTCTTGGATCGTTTTGTAGATTTAGGTTACTACAAGAATGCCAAGAAATTCGTGTTGCATAATGCCCGTACTTTCCCAATTGTGGAAAATAGACTTTGGCAGCAAGGTACTCCTTTGAAGATTGGATTTATAGGAAATGTTTCCAGAGTGAAAGGTGTAGATATACTGGTTAAGGCATTTGTGAAAACAAAACTCGATGCTACATTGACTATTGCAGGAATGGCATCGGACAAACCATTTCTTGAAGAGCTGAATTCTTACAAAGAAAAGAATAGCAGAATCAACATTGTTGGTTTCATGAATTCTCAGGAATTTTATCAGCAAGTGGATGTAGTTGTTATTCCTTCTGTTTGGCCAGACACGTTCCCAACAGTTGCTTTCGAGGCTTGTGCCAATAATGTACCTGTGATATGTTCAAGAATTGGTGGTCTGCCAGAGATTATTCAAGATAGTGAAAATGGAAAGTTGTTTACACCAGGAATTGTTGATGAACTTGCAGCTATTTTTGATGGTCTGACACCTAATATATTAAATAGGTGGAAAGAAAATGCAAGAACGATGGTGAGAGAGATGACAGACCCAGATGGAATGTTTGATAAACTTGAAACAATAATTAAAGAAACAATAAGATGAAAGTAGTTGTCAATGCACGATTCTTGACCCAGCGTGTTACTGGTGTGCAGCGTTTTGCAATAGAGCTGTCAAGACAGTTAATTAAAATATATGGAGATAATATAAGTTTCGTTGCACCTTTTGATGTCATACAGAAGGATATTGCCAAAGAGTTTGATGTAAAAATAATAGGTTCGCACTCTGGTTATTTTTGGGAGCAGGTGGAATTACCTTTGTATTTAAAGAAAATAGGTTCGCCTAAGTTGCTCAATTTCTGTAGTGTTGCTCCATTGTTTTATAGCAATAATATAGTGGCAATCCATGATATAACTTGGGTTAGATTTCCTGAAACTTATAGTAATAAATTTAGGGCTGTTTACAATTTTTTAATTCCGCATCTTTGCCGAAAGGCTAAGGATATTCTGACTGTGAGTGAATTTTCAAAGAAGGAAATTTCAGAGTACTATCATGTTGACAAGAGAAAGTTTACAGTAGTTTATAATGCTGTTGATAAGATTTTTCATGAAATCGAAGACAAAGCTCTTAGAGATGAGAACTATTTTATCGCAGTATCTTCAGTAAAAGAAAACAAGAATTTCCCTACTGTAATCACTTCATTCTTGGAGTTGCAAAAGGAAATGCCTGATGTGAACTTGTATATAATTGGTGATTTGTCTGATAAAAACTTTAAGGCGATTGATATTGAAAGATATAAGAAAAATCCTAACATAAAGTTTCTTGGGCGAGTTTCTGATGATGAGTTGATAAAGTATTATAGTAATGCTAAGGGCTTTGTTTTCCCATCATTGTATGAAGGCTTTGGCATACCTGTACTTGAAGCTCAGGCTTGTGGCTGTCCTGTAATATCATCAAATACTTCATCGTTGCCAGAGGTTCTGCAAGATAGTGCATTGTTTTCTTCACCAATGGATTCTGATTCTTTTGCAGAAAATATGGCAAAGATTGTTTCTGACAATGATTTGAGAAATTCGTTGATTGAAAAGGGATATCAAAACATGAAGAGATTTTCTTGGGAAGTAAGTGCCAAGAAAATTGCAGACCTTATAGATAGCTTCTAAATATTGAAATATGATGAATAATAACACACAAGTAATCATCATGGCAGGTGGCGTAGGTAGTCGCTTCTGGCCTATGTCAACACCCGATTACCCCAAGCAATTTATCGATGTGATGGGCGTGGGGCGCTCACTCATTCAACTCACAGTAGATAGGCTCAATCCTATATGCCCTGTGGAGAATATGTGGGTGGTGACCAACGAGAAATATATCAGCATCGTCAAGGAACAAATCCCTGATATGCCTATAGACAACATCCTTGCGGAGCCAGAGGCTCGCAATACGGCACCTTGCATCGCCTACGCTTGTTGGAAGATACTGAAGCTGCATCCAGAGGCAAATATCGTGGTAACACCATCCGATGCCTTGGTCATCAACACAATCGAGTATCAGCGAGTGCTCAGCAAGGCTTTGGCTTTCACTTCTGATAAGGAAGCCATCGTAACCATCGGTATCAAGCCAAGTCGTCCAGAGACAGGCTATGGCTATATAGCTGCTGCCGGGCCTACATCTGTAGATGAAATCTACAAGGTGGAGGCATTCAAGGAGAAGCCAAACCTGGAGACAGCCGAGCAATATCTTGCTGCAGGCAATTATTTCTGGAATGCAGGTATCTTTGTATGGAATATCCATACCATCAGTAAGGCTATCAGCACATTCCAACCTAAGCTTGCAAGCATCATGGATGAGATGGCACCTTCCTTCTATACCAATCAGGAGAAAGAGGTGGTAGGCAGACTCTTCCCTACTTGCGAGAAGATAAGTATCGACTATGCCGTGATGGAGAAGTCGAAGGACATCTATACCTTACCAGCCGAGTTCGGATGGAGCGACTTGGGTAGCTGGGGTAGTCTCCGCACCTTGCTCCCACAAGATGAGGATGGCAATGCCAAGGTGGGCAATGACATCCGCTTGTATGATTGCAAAAACTGCGTGGTTCATGCAGCCGATGAGAGGAAAGTAGTAGTGCAAGGCTTGGATGGCTATATTGTGGCAGAGAAGCATGGACAACTGCTTGTCTGCTCATTAAAAGAGGAACAGAGAATAAAGGAATTCGGTAAGTAGTATTGTGACTGTAAACCGAAGAAGAATAGTGTAGAGTGAAGAGGTGCAATAAAAATCATTTTATGAATAATCTAAAGTCATTGATAGATAGTGTTATTATAGACCTTTCTGAGAATAAATCTATTGAGGAAATCTTGTTGAAAGTTCAAACAATTAGTTTTTATATGAAAGATGATGAATTTTCATCTTGGATAAAACATGAACAGAATGGATATGGAAACGATGAGTATCCTCTTCCTGATTATCGTAAAGTGAATTGTGTCGTAAAAATAGATGTGTCGCAATATGGAAGTATGGCCAAGAACATGATGTTTCCATGTGAAGTTATCAACGATGATAAAATTTGCGAGCGATTGACACATATGCCAGTGTTTGAATCATTGAACGAAATAGAACAAATGGCGAGCAACAAGAATGCAGGAAATGATTTGATAATGGCAGTTCCGTGGTATATTGTTCAAACATATATGGAACCATGTATTAACGGTAATGTCTTGGTAGCTAATCAGCATATCAATATGAGTACTATACAAGCTGTAGTCTCGCAATTTAAGTCAAAGTTGTTGGCATTCTTCTTGGAACTCAATGAAAAAATGGATTGGAGCATTGATTTCGATGCTTTAGCTAATAAAGATGTAATAAAACAAATCATGGTAACAAATAATATAAATGCCGCTGTCGTGGCAACAGATGGGTCTTCAATTACTACTGGGGATGTAAAAGTTGAGAATAGTCAGATTGGGAATGTTGCTTATTCTGAAAGCCAGAAAGAATTCTTGGCTTTAATAAATGATATAGAGAAACTGATTTCTAATGTAGCTAACAATGATTTAAAAGATTCTTTGGAATTGGTTAAGGTAGAATCGAAGAAACCGTCATGGAACAAGAAACTTATGTCAATGGGACTTAATGCGATGAAAGGTGTGGCTAATGGTTTGGTTGTTGAAGGCTTAATGGAATTGGTAGATAAAGGTATTTCCTTGCTCTCTGTTTGTTAATGATGAAAAACATAAAGATATTACATATTGCAGAGTGTGCTGGTGGTGTAGAACGCTACCTCCAAATGCTTTTGCCTCGACTTGAAAAGCGGGGGCTGTGGCAGTTCTTTATTTGTTCGAAGAACTACGACAAGCAGAGTTATGAAAATGTGGTGGATGGAGTGGACCAGATGGACTTGAAGCAGACTTTTTCGCCGCTGCAAGTCTGGAAAAAGGTGAATGCCATCCGCCGAGTTATCAAACAGATAAAGCCAGACATTATCTACTGCCATAGCAGTTTTGCTGGTGGATTAGGTCGTATGGCTGCCATCGGATTACATTGCAAGGTGGTGTATAATCCGCATGGTTGGGCTTTTAACATCAAATAAAATTTTATCGGATGAAACTGAAAAGTGTGATTTATCTGCTGATGGAGAAGATGCTTTCGCCTTGTACGGACAAGATTGTTTGTATATCGAAGGCTGAGAAGCAGTCGGCAGAACGTGAACATATCGCCAAGGACGATAAGTTGGCTCTCATTCCGAATGGCATTGATGTGAATGCCGTGAGGAATGCCGTGGGCAAGTCTCGCTCTGAATTGGGTCTCGCTGATGATGCCTTTGTGGTGGGGATGATAGGAAGACTATCGCCTCAGAAGGCTCCCGATGTATTTATCCAAGCAGCCAAGTTGATTCATGAGCAGATTCCGAACTCAGCCTTTATCATCGTGGGTAATGGTGATGAGAGTGAGCAAGTGGAGGCTTTTGCCAAGGAGAACGGCTTAGAGCTGGTGGTTACTGGCTGGACGGATGAGCCGTATGCCTATCTGAAAACTTTTAATGTGGCAATGCTCATGTCTCGTTGGGAAGGTTTTGGCTTGGCGGTTGTGGAGTACATGGCTGCTGAGAAAAATGTCGTGGCTACAAGAATTGATGCCATCCCGACTTTGATTGAGGATGGTGTGGATGGCTTGTTGGTGGATGTGGACAATCCGCAGAATGCTGCGGACAAGGTGCTTTGGTTGTATCGCCATCCAGATGAGGCTGCCGAAATGAGAAACAAGGCCTTGAAGAAAGTGATTGAGAATTATGATATTAATCGTGTAGTAAACCAACATATAGATATGTTTGAAAAATTGATTTCGGGGGGGGTAATTCTATGTAACAAATTCTCCTATGTATTTATCGTTTGTGTTGTCACTTCTGAAAATGAAGGAAGGAGGGTGGCAGCATGAAAATCCTTCATATTGGAAACCTCAAAAGTGGTATAGATACTTACGTGCGTAATACGGTGGCTTTGGCAAGTGATGATTTTGAGTTTGTCATCGTGAATGGTGCAGATGATAATAGTGCGCCATACATGAGGCATGGCAAGCAGGTAAAGACATACGGCATCTGTATGTATAGAGCCTTGAATCCTGTCAAGGACCTAAAGGCTGTGATGCAAGCCGTAAAAATCATCCGTAAGGAAAAACCTGATTTGGTGCATTGCCATAGTGCCAAGGGTGGTGTGATTGGAAGATTCGCTGCTTTCTTGACTGGTACTAAGGTGACTTATACGGCTCATGCTTTTTCTTTCTTGTCGGCAGAATCTGCCAAGAAGAAAAGGATTTTCCTCTGCTTGGAGAAAATTGCCAAGTTGAACTCTTATCTCTTGGCTTGCTCTGGTTCGGAAAGAGAGTTGGGCATCAAGGTTGTGGGATTCAAGGAGAATAAGGCTTTTGCTTGGAACAATGCCGTTCCTGATGCTGCTTTGGAGCTCACAAGGGACTCGCAGATTCTACGGAAACGTAATGCAGACAATTCTGTGCCGAAGGAGGGAGAGCGATATATCACTTCCATCGGTCGTCCTTCCTATCAGAAAAATCCACTTTTTATGGTAGAGGTGGCGCATGGCATCCATCTGAAACATCCAGACATCAAGTTTTATCTCTTGGGCGTTGGCTTCTATTCCCCAATGCTAGAGGACATGAAGACCTTGATTCATCAGTATGGTATGGATGCCACCTTCTATTTGTTGCCTTGGTTGAGTCATGAGGAGACTTTGAGGTATGTGAATGGCAGTATGCTATACTTTATGACCTCGCTTTATGAAGGATTGCCTATCTCTGTGATTGAGGCAATGTCGTTGGGCAAGGCTGTTGTGGTAAGCGATGTGTTAGGCAACAAGGACTGTGTGAAGAATGGCTACAACGGCTATCTCTTGCCTTTGGACGAAAATGTCTTTGTGGAGAAAATGAACGATTTGATAGAGGATGATGAGAAACGTAAGCTGATGGAGAAGAATTCTCGTGCTTACTTCGAGTCTGACTTCTTTATCAATAATCGTATCAAGGCTTTGGAGGACATCTATAAGAAAATCATTAACCGATAAATACAAAATAAAATGAACTATATTATCACTGGTGGTACTGGTTTTATCGGTACCCATCTTACCAATTTGATTAAGGAGCGTTATCCAAATGCTCATGTATATAACCTCGATATCGTAAAGCCTGGTACTCCTAATCCGGTAGTGAAGGATTACAAGCCTGCTTTGCGTGATGGTCAGAAGTTGCAGTCAACTTTCATCGAGTATGACATCCGCAAGCCTATAGAGAACTTGCCATTTACTCCTACTGAAGATGATGTTATCTTCAACTTCGCAGCTGTTCATCGTACTCCTGGACATGAAGATCATGAGTATTTTGAGACGAATATCCGTGGTGCTGAGAATGTTGTGGCATTTGCTGAGAAGTGGAACATCAAGAAGATTGTGTTTACTTCAAGTATTGCTCCATACGGAGCTGCTGAGGAACTGAAGAAGGAAACTACTTTGCCAACTCCTAATACTGCATACGGTATCTCTAAGTTGGTAGCAGAGAAGATTCATGAGAAGTGGCAGAATGGTGATGCGGCTCATCGCCAGCTCACCATCGTTCGTCCTGGTGTGGTATTCGGAAAGGGTGAGAATGGTAACTTCACCAGATTGTATTGGGCTATCCGTGGTCATAAGTTTGCTTACCCTGGCAGAAAGGATACCATCAAGGCTTGTATCTATGTAAAGGAATTGGTTCGCTTCATGCTGTATCGTCTGGAGCATCATGAGCATGGTGTTGAATTGTACAACTGTTGTTTCGAGCCTGCTTATACTATCCAGCATATCGTAGAGGCTATGAAGAAGGTAACAGGTCTGACTCAGTTTGTACCTGATATTCCGAACTGGGTTATCATGCCTATGGCTAGGACTGCCATGCTTCTTGGCTCGCCAATGGGTATCTGTCCAGCGAGAGTGAAAAAACTCCAGATTTCTACAAATATCTGTGGTGAGAAGTTGAAGAACTGTGGCTATCAGTTTAAGTGGAGTTTTGAGGAAGCGCTGGCTGATTGGTTTGAAGATAATGACAGAAAATATCTGAAATAAGAAATGATAAAAACATCTGCAATCTTTTTGTTCTTGAAATATTGCCTTGGCAAGAAGGTGGATATAAGTAAGGTTGTCGCCAATTTGGATTGGCGGCACCTGTATACCTTCGCATCTAATCAAGCAATTCTCGGATTCTGCTTTAATGGTATCAATAGATTGGGGCAGAAATATCCTGATGAGTTGAAGCTGAATCCGATAGGAAGGGATTTGCTGATGACTTGGATGGGAGCAGCGCAACAAATTCATCGACAAAACATGAAGGTGAATATGGTGGCTAGCAATCTCTATTCTATGCTTAGAGGCGATGGATTACGATGCTGCATATTGAAAGGACAAGGGAATGCCTTGATGTATCCAAATGCGTATTCCCGAAATCCAGGAGATATTGATGTATGGGTGAATGCAAGCCGTGAACAGATAACGGAATATGCCAAGAAGCATTTCAAACTTGGGGATGATATAAGGTATCATCATATAGAAACTTCTGTAGATGGAGTACCGGTAGAGCTGCATTTCTTCCCTTGCACAATGAATAATCCTATCTATAATGCACGTTTGCAGAAATGGTTCAAACGAAATGCGGATTTGCAATGCTCAAATGTTGTTAGCCTACCAGATGGTATTGGAGAAATCGTTATACCAACGACAGCATTCAATGTGATTTATCAGCTGACCCATCTATATCATCATTTCTTCGATGAAGGAATTGGAATGAGACAAATCATTGATTACTACTATGTAGTGAATAATGATGAGTTATTAGTGATAAGGGATACTTTGCAAAGAGAATTGAAGCATCTTGGATTGTGGAAGTTTGCAAGGGCGGTGATGTATGTGCTGCATGAGGCATTGGGACTATCAGAGGAGAAGATGATAGCTCCGATGGATGAGAAGCGAGGAAAGTTGTTGTTAGCAGAGATACTGAATGGTGGCAACTTCGGAAAGCACTTCACCAAGTATGGGCATTTCACACAACAAGGAATGGCAAAAAAATATTTCCTGAAGATATGGAGAAATATGCACTTCGTGCGATATTATCCTGCCGAGGCTTTAAGTGAGCCTATCTTCAGAACATGGCATTTCTTCTGGCGGATGAAGAATAAGAAATAATAGATCTACGGGCGAACGGCTCCCTCTCCCATTTTTTGAGCTACTTTTCGGGGATGGGGCTTAGTAGCCCGTTTTTTAAGATATTACCTTATGGGATTGCAAGAGCTGGGTGGATGGGAGGATAGCCGTAAGGAACCACAAATCGGGTGGACTAAATTTAATATTAATATCTAAAAATAAAAAATGAAGACTTTAATTTTTATTTAGGTCGGGCATAAGCTTGCCCGACTTTACAAAAAGTTGTGTAGGCAGAGTCTTGAAGAATCTGCCAAGTGTGTTATCGCAATTTTGGATTTGTTAAGTATGGTGATAAAACTATATTTGGGAATTCCAATTGACCCAGTTGACGTGTTCAACACAGGTCAAGACATTATGTCGATTGTATAGTACATTAAACAGGTGATTCAAACTCATGTTTGACACCGGGGAGGCGGTTCGCCGCCTCCTTTATTATGTTTTTTATAAGTATTCATTATGAAATATTCCATTGAACAATCTGAAATAACAGAAAGAACAGAACAGATAAACAATTTTGCTCTATTGGTTGATTTGTTTAATAAGAAAGCCGTTGACAGAGAAACATTCATGGCTGAATTATCGAAGATTGAACAAACAGACTGGGCAAAAGAAAATCTGTTTAATCAGTTGATAGGGTATTGTGTTCTTGGAGATGCTTATGGAATTTTGAAAAGCCGAGAGTTGGATTTCAGTAAGGCATACTATAATAACGAATATGTCTATAGGGAAGTAAGCTACTACCATAATGTACAATATTTGATTACTCGTGTAAAAAGAGAAGAATGGGCAGCATTGTATCTTGCTGCTTTCAGAACATCATGCCGTGCTTATTTGTGTTTAGCTAATGCTTATGATCATCTTGGAAGATTCTGCGAAGCTCAACAATACTACAGAATGGCATTGCAAGATAGCAACAATACC